>MDTB01038541.1_pt1 | contig 71409 bp, 46 predicted proteins | sample 811161 | NCBI WGS metagenome assembly MDTB01 (sample SAMN05326650, study PRJNA326480) | marine metagenome | isolation source: seawater | place: Mediterranean Sea | collected 2009 | reverse complement strand
CAGCAAAAGGCCCACGGCCTGTCACATTCACGCCGCGGCCACCCGCTGAAAATTCCCAACCGGCGAGGTTGGACGGTTGCACATAACCCACACCCATTGGGCTGCCACTTGCTTCGAAACTGGGGTTACGAATAACGATCTCTTCCTTGCCACGCGACAAGATATTGACCGCATCGAGGAGAATGGTCGCATCTCCCTCCGCTGTCGTCACAAATTCGAGTAAGCCTCCGGAGCTTGAAGGAGTAAAGGATACATTCTGGAAGTAGTAGGTTTCCAAACCGTCAGCCGAGGCAGGGAGAACATCCTCTATCGACCATAACGCTTCGCCATTGTATTGGACGCTCAATCCAATCGTTCCACCGCAGCAATCCCTGGCATTGTAATTAAATTGAATCCAATAAGATTCCCCCGGCATGAGTCCTTCAATTTCTTGTGAAAGGCTCTGACTTCCCTGCAGGACGGCGACTTGCCGTCGATCGGGAATCACACCGTTATCGTGGAATGGGCCGGTTGCCAGATTGAGCCCGGTGCCCCCATTCCATGAAACAATCGATCCAATGCCAACACCGCCGGGTGCCTCATTACTCTCAAAACTAGCGTTGCGCACGATGGAACTGACGACGTTGACGGCAGTATCATTCGTTAGTTCCAATCCATCTGGAGGATTGATCAACATACGAACCGCTCCTCTAAATCTTCCAACGATTTCAACCGTTTTGACGTTTTCACCGCCCTTTTCGAAATCGAGAGTCAGTGTTCCATTCTCATCCGCACCCACAAAGCTCGCAATGCCTGGATCCGGGCTGGTCAGTGTCATCTGCCCCCCTTTGATCGCCAAATAAGCCTCAGGGAGGGTAACCGTCACTTCTCCCGTTTGACTAGGAGCCAGCTCCAGCGCCATCGGTACAATCTGCACAGGCAGGAAAGATTGACCCACTTCGCCCTCCAATCGAATGGCATCCAGAAGAATGGTATGATCTCCATCCTTGGTTTGTTGGAAGCTAAGTGGTATCTGAACATCATCCGCCGTAAAACTGATCGAAGCGGTGCGATAAGCGTTTTCGCTGCCCACCGGTTTTACCGATTCCTGATACACCTGTTCTTCACCCAGCATGACGGTCAATTGAGGGTTGTCGCCTGTTCGGGCATTGTATTCGAAGGTCAATCGGTAATCATTGCCAACGACGAGACTGTCCAATGTCTGGGTCAATGATCCCACACCTGAAATGAATCCTACAAAATCGGATTCTGATGTGCGACCGTTGTCACCGAAGGGTCCCAGTCCGTCGATATTGACACCGTAGGTTCCTTCACCAACCCAGCCTGCAATGTTGGCCGGACTGATGATGCCGTCTGGGCTAAAGGGTTCACCGCTGGCTTCGAAACTTGGGTTCATGACAGGCACCTCATTTTCACCACGAACAACAAAACTGATCGCATCCAGATTGAGTGTGGCATCCCCTGCTGCAATGGTTTGAAAAGTAAGCACCCCGGCATCAAACTCAGGCACAAAAGGGATGTTACGAAACTTGTAAGGATTGCCATCGGTAGAAGACTTCACATTGTTGATCCGATCCAATTCCACATCGTCCAGACTTATCACAAGATCAATGGTACCTCCACAACAAGCACGGGCATCGTAATAAAATTGAAGCCAATGGGATGCCCCGGGTTCGAATCCGAAGACTTCCTGATCCAGAGAGGCTGAACCCTGAATAAAAGCCGCACGGGCTTGATCTGGGACAGGCGTGCCCCCGTTGTGGAAGGGACCATCCACTTGATTCACACCGCTTCCTCCCTGCCATTCTTCAACTTCACCGTAGTGCGGCCAAGTTTCCGGGTAGTTGAATTCGAAACTTGGGTTCAGCACGGAATTCTGCGCCGATGCACCAGGATAAAGTGTCATCAGAAAGGCACAAAAACTGACTTTCAATAAGTAGAGATTCTTCATCTTTTTGGAATTTTGAGTGATTATCCAACAATTCGAACACCCGACGATTAATGCGAGTATTTTCATGTTATCTTTTGTCCACGTCCTCACTTGGGAATAACTCCATCGAATTCATAATGTCCAAAAGGTACATGGGGTTGGTTTGAGGGATTACGACAATCCAATTGAAGAAGGAAAGGAAAGTCAAGTCTGCGGTCACAGGAAAAAGTCTCTCATGGCTGCCACCGCCCTGTCATTTTCATAAAAGGATCTCAAAGCAGGCGGACAAGACCTTGAGAAATTGCTCTGGGCCTTACCGCCTACTTTGATCAGCACTCGCATGCTGCCTCAAGCAGATGGCACCTATTCAAACAGAGGACAAAGCATCCCATGCCATGAGATGCGATACGTTATGTTCTCTTAACTTCACTATTCAACCGCGCGGAAAACCTCTGTGAACGAGTTGCCATCTGCGGTGATTACCCTGGACCGGGATTCCTTTGGCGAAATGCGTTCAATCATGATTACACCGTTGGTGATGTTGCCTTCCATGTCGCGCTTACTGATCGTCCCACTCATTCTGTGACGTTCGACGTGGCTGAGATCTACGGCAACGAAACTACCTTTCGGTCCGTGGGCATTGGCAACCAGATGACCACGATCGGATTGCCAACTGATCAACTCATTCTGAACACCACCATCAGGATCGACCCATGTTCCATATAGAAAGTCAGTATCTTTTCTTGGTTTGGTCCAATTGATCCTGGCACTTGTTCCATCACTGCGTTCCACGGTCCAATCGCCCAGCATCCACTCCCAGGGGCATTCCGATGGGATGAGATTGGAAGCCTGGTTTCGCTTCTTGCTCTTTCGTTGAAGAACGTGACGGTGTTCGATGTCCATGGCCTTGCCGGCAACCACCATGTCATAAAGATCCGATTGCAGCTTCCGAGGAGATAGTTTGGTATTTTTAACGGTGTAGGTAGATTCAGTACCGTTCAGTGTTTTTTCGTTGAGTTTGGTCACGATGCCGCCTTTGAAGAACTCTATCGTTCCTGTATTCGACCACTGCGTATCTTTTCCATCGACGCCAAAACCTACCGTAACCAGGTGATGGGTTCTCGCGTCCATATAATACACTTGTGTTCCTGTACTATGGTTTCCCCCACTCTCCTTGAATGTTGCCTTCCACGTATTCTCCACAGCCGTCCTGTTGGATAACCAGCGCCACCGTGATTCCCATTCGACGATTCCCCCTTCTATCATTCCCTCAAAGCCACTGACAGCCTCAGAGCTCCCTTGCCAGTTTCCCATCAATGGAGCAAATTTCTTGAGGGATTCATTCACCGAAGCGGCGGAGGCATCGGTGGATAGCAAGACTGTTAGAAGCGTCATGATGATTGCTCTCATAATATTCATCTCTTTAATTTTAAAGTTTGTTTAATGATTGTTCACAACAATGATCAGCAACCGTTTTATTCCACCTTGCGAGATATTTCAGGAAGGTGAGTCAGATGAAAATGCTCCGTCTTGCGGGATGCTCCTTCAAACAGAGCCATCATTTGGGCGTGTTTCTCTGAAGTCGCACGCATTTCATCACGTTTTGCCAATCCCTGGAGATACTGAAGCTGACTTTTACCGGGCAGGACCATGGCGATCAGAGGCATTTCATCACCAAAATCACATTCGTAAACATATCGATGCAATTTGATACCAAGCTCAGCATCGATTTCTTTCATCAGTTCAAGCGCTTTTTGAAAATCCGGCATCCTGTCTCTTTTAGGATAGGCCCAATAAATCTTGCGGTATGGATGATCTGCCATATTCAAGTCACCATTGACGTAGGATAAATCACTTCGATACCGAAACATTGAAACTGTATTGTGATGAGAGCCAGCTACCCATGATTCCATGAGACTTGTTTTGCCCGTCGCTTTATATTTGGAAAAAACCTCTTCCCACTGTTTTTTTTCTTCATCGACTTGAGCATAGTTGGACAGAAAACTCACATCCCATATGCGGTTATTGGTATCTTCATAGAGGTCCCACCCCTTGAAGGAAGGAGCATTTTTTTCCACGAAGGATTTTAATTCTTTCCATACCCCCTTGAGCGCTTGTGCATCGTTTTTGGGTATCACGTTCACTCTGACGATATGTTCAGAGATATCCTCCTGCGCACGCACGGAAAAGGCTCCAAAGAATGCACACAACAACAGTATGAGTTTAGCGCTTTTCATTATTTTTTATTTACGGAACTAAAAGATATGCTTCCCGAAGCACAAGGTCTTCAGTGACCCAATGCACTCACTGCTTAGAATATCTGTGTCCCACTGTAATTAGAAAACGTTCTCAGTTGATCAGGCGGGCCATTTTTTTTTGAAATTCATTGCGGGGAAATGGCCTTTTGAAACCGAATCACTGTTTTCATTGATGTATGGCCGATGCATGCAGGAAGAGGTGCACATGGATAAAATCATACCTACATGATGGTACACCTGAATGAAGGTCAGCTAAAACGAAGGATTGGGGACGATCAATGGAACGAGTATGAAGACGACGAGGGAGGTGCGAATCAATCCATGTATTGATTTATACGTTGCTCCCCTTTCAGGATGTCAAAAATCACTCACTCTCATTACACCCGTCTTGAATTTTGTTTACTCGCAAATTGTTGACACCTTCAATATTTCTGCACTGTTTTCATTGGCAAAGCAATGACAGGACTCATCTTTGAGTCATGAGAAATGTTGTCATTTATTCGCTGGTAGGACTGATTCTCGGACCAGGCATGGCAATATTCGTTTTCCTCATGAATGGAACATGGGACAATGCCATCGGTATGAGTTGCCTCATGTTTCCGATTGGCTTTTTACTCACCTTTCTGGCCACGAAGATCATTCGTCTCGGAAAATTCATCACTGGTGGCAATTCTGTTTTGGGTGCGTTGGCAGGAGGAAGTGCCATAACAGGAATTATCTCATCGATCATTTTTCTACAGGCAATTGGATTGACTCGTGATCATCATGGACCCAATGCCTCTGACGGCTTGGTTGAATTCCTTGATATCGGCAAATTTGGACTTGGGGCAAGCTGCATCATCGTCATGGTCCTTTCCCTGGCCATGGTTATCATGACTATGATTTACCGTCATCGCTTCGTTCCTACCATTCACGAAGTGGCAGAAAGTGGAAACATGCAATCACTTCAGCATTTTCTGAACTCAGAAATTAGAGACATTCATGCAAAAAATTCCGATTCCCAGACTCCGCTGCATGTGGCATCGTCGAAGGAGATCGCTGAAACACTGATCGCTCGAGGTGCCGATACCAATGCCAGGGACAAGAGCGGAAAAACGCCTCTGCACGCGGCCGCTTTCGAGGGCAGAAAGGAAATCGTTGAATCACTCATCCCACACTGCACGGATATCGATGCAGAGGATAATCATGAAAAGACTCCACTTTACTGGGCGGTTTTGAAATGCCACGAGGAAGTCGCAGACCTGCTGAGCAAACAAGGCGCAGTTGAATAAACCAGGCGAAATCACCATTGCACCTTGGCTGAACTCACGTTTATTATATGCAAGATCCATGATAAAACTACTGACGCCGTCCTGTCTCACAATGAATGATGAACGACTGAATTACGGTTATACAGAAACCAATTGTTTGTTGATAATATCATAGTGGGTATGACGATCCTCGTGTCGCAAACATTAAAGCCTATCCTATTCAGTGTCTTGATCGCGACCGGGTGCTTGACATACGCCGCAAAAGCAAGTCCGGTCGAGCACCCCAACGTAATCTTTATCATTTGCGATGATTTGAACGACTACGTCGAAGGGTTCGGCGGTCACCCTCAAACGAAGACACCCAACATGGCGCGACTGGCCGAACAAGGTGTCAGGTTCACACAGGCACATTGCAATGCACCCATCTGTGGCCCTTCTCGGGCAAGTTTGTTTACGGGTATTTACCCTCACAACTCCGGCTGTTACGGCTTTACCAAGTGGGATACTTACGAGGTATTGAAGCATTCAAGGACCTTGCAGGAGCACTTTGAAGCAAACGGATACTTTACCCTTGGCACAGGCAAACTGATGCACCATCGAGTTGCTCAGAGGGGATGGCAACAGTATGGGCACCCGGCTGACTATGGACCCTTTGTGGTTGCAGGCGATGGGAAGACGGCTCATCCAGACGTGCCGGCACCCTATCGCAACATCGGTGCGGTCGACGGTTCCTTTGGTCCATTTATCAACCTTGATGACCGTAAGACGGAAAGTGGACTTCCAATGAGCTGGCTCAACGGTGGATGGGGAACTGGAGCCAAAGCACTTCGAGTCGATTCTGCAGATGATCGTGACCAGACACCGGATGAACTGAATGGTGACTGGGCGGTGGAGCAACTCCGTACGTTGGCAAAAAATACCCATGGCAAACCATTCTTCATGGGCATCGGTTTCATTCGCCCGCACACACCCTTGATTGTGCCACCACGTTTCTTTGACATGTTTCCACTGGACTCCATCAAGCTCCCCACGATCAGACCTCACGATATCGACGATACCCACGTGCGCTCGATACGCGGTATTCCCAACGGAGAAGAACCAGGCTCGACACGAACGGAGGACATGGGGCTGCGCTTGTATTCGAATCTTGTGGCGTCCTACTCGTCCCGCGAAGAAGCCTTGCGGCGCTTCATTCAGGCTTACCTGGCCAGTGTGGCATCGGTAGACGAACAGATAGGACGCATTCTGGATGTCATTGATCAATCGGGTCTGAAAGAGGATACCATCATCATACTTACCAGCGATCATGGCTGGGGCATGGGAGAAAAAGATTATCTTTACAAAAATTCGTTATGGCAGGAAAGCACACAGGTACCGCTCATCGTCCGATTACCGGATGACGCTTCAGCCAACACTCAATGCGATCGACCGGTCTCGCTCATTGATTTATATCCAACCTTGGTCGATCTTTGCCATCTGAAGGGTACGACGATGAAGGGGCGGAAAGGTCATCCACTGGACGGGTATAGCTTAAAATCACTGCTGATGGATCCTGTCAAAGGCAAGTGGTCTGGACCAGACGAGGCACTCACGGCTCTTTACAAGTGGCGCATGGATTACCACCCCGCGCAGGAAAGTTATTCCTTGAGATCGAAGGACTGGCGTTACATTCGTTATGAAAACGGAAAGGAGGAATTGTATCATACCTCCAACGATCCCCACGAATGGAACAATCTTGACGAACGTGCGGAACATGCCGGCCGGCTGATCCATTTTCGAAAACGTCTTCTTGATCGAATCCCTCAGCCTGGCATGATTCCGCCTCAACCAAATTGGAAACCCAAGGGTTCCAGCAACCCCAATTCGAAAGCCGAAGCATGGAAATCTCAATACTTCTCAAGTCACCCTGCGGCCGATGCCAACAAGGATGGCAAATTGACATGGTCAGAATTGAAAGCTTATCGTGAAGTAATTGATACATCGTCAAAAAATAATCCAGTGGCGGAAGAGTGATAAACCACTTCATGAACCCTCTAGATAAAAATGAGACAACATTTTTTAAGAATCATAGCAAGACGGATGAACAGTTTCGGATGGGTCAGTAGTGTGTCCTTTTTTTTCATCTCTCTGGCTGTATCGGCTGATGCAATCAACTTTGAACGTGACATTGCGCCTATCCTGGAGGAGCGCTGCATTGACTGTCACGGCGAAGCTAAAGAGAAGTCCGGGCTGCGACTGGACACCCGTGCGAACATGCTGCGCGGTGGTGATTCAGGGTTGGCTGCCGTTATCCCGGGCAATCCAGAAAAAAGTTACTTATTGGAAGTCGTCAAGCACCTCGATCCCGACGTCATGATGCCGCCTGATGAAGACAGGATTCCGGCGAAGGAAATCCATTTACTGGAGCGCTGGATCAAAGCAGGAAGCATCTGGCCGGGACAGATGGCAGCGGGCGAGGAAATGAAATCAGATCATTGGTCGTTTCAGGCCATTAATCGACCGGACAGCCCGGAAGAATATGCTTCCTATTCAAATCCCATTGATCGCTTTCTGCTGAAACGGTTGAGTGAGGATAAACTCACGTTTTCAGATCCTGCAATTCCACAGTCATTGATTCGTCGTGTCTCAATCGTTCTGACCGGTTTGCCACCGACATTGGCTGACACCAAAACCTTCCTGGAAGCCTATGAGAAGGATAGTGATCAAGCATATGAATTACTCGTCGATCGTTTATTGGATTCCGCACATTTCGGAGAGCGTTGGGCACAGCATTGGTTGGATGTCATCCGCTGGGCAGAAACAAACGGCAGTGAAAGCAACATGTATCGCAAGAACGCCTGGATTTATCGCGACTATGTGATGCGCGCTCTGAATGAAGACAAGCCATATGACCGTTTCCTGTTCGAGCAAATCGCAGGCGATTCGGTCGGTCAAGGTGATGCAACCGGCTTCCTGGTGGCTGGCCCGCATGTTCCCGTAGCAACTGTGGGCCAGGAACCAGCCGCACGAAGGCAGGCGCGGGCTGATCGCATGGATGAAATCATGCAGACAGTCGGGGCCTCCGCACTCGGTGTGACCATCGGCTGTGCAAGGTGTCACAATCACAAATTTGATCCAATCTCGATTCGCGATTACTACGCCATGACTGCTGTTTTTGAGGATGTCGAATTTGGAAGTCGATTTCCCGAACTGGCAACAGATCATCCGCGCCGATTACGCGGTCAGGAACTCTATGGAAAAATCCGAGAAGTGCATGCAAAGCTGAAACCGATGGGTCCTTGGGTGGAGGATTGGATAGGTTACAAGGAGTTGCATTTTACCCCTGTGACGGCAGAGAAGGTTCGCATCAAATTCAACTGGGGTGGTGTTCGTCTCGACGAAATCGAGATCTTCGGGCCTACCGATCATGGTCGGAATGTGGCTGCAGCAGCCGAAGGCACACAAACATTCAGCCCTCCTGAAATGGCGGTTGCGCGTGCTGATCTAAAGCACGTCAACGATGGTAAGTATGGTACTCAGGCCTGGAGTGCAAAAGCACCAGCTGACAGCAAGAAAAAACCCTGGATCGAGTTCACCTTTACCCAACCGCATGACATCGAACGTATTCGTCTGAGCACCAATCGCGAAGATTTTTTTGAAACAGCCTACCTTGAAGGGCTCAATAAATTTAATTTTGGTCCTTACCGTGTTGAGATTCCCACGGAAGATGGTCAATGGAAGCAGATTGCGTCCACCATGACATTTGATCAACTGAACAAAAAGCATACATCTCGAAAGGGTCTGTTGAATACCCTTCAGGAACTGATAGAGCTTGTGAATGAAGAAGGACCAAGACCAAGTTTTGTCGCTCGTTTCATCCAACCGGTCAAAACTCATATACTCATGCGTGGAAGCCCCGAGAATCCTCGAGACGAAGTGCTTCCTGCTGGATTATCACAACTTGGTGGGGATCTTAATCTCCGAACACACGCCTCGGGTCCAGAGCGGAGAGCAGCTTTTGCTCAATGGTTGATCAGCCCCGGAAATCCACTTGTACCCCGAGTCGCTGTCAATCGAATCTGGCATCACGTTTTCGGCCAGGGTATTGTCACGACCACCAGCGATTTCGGTGCTGCCGGCACGCCACCCACACACCCCGGATTGCTCGAGTGGCTGGCAGCCGAATTCATGCAGCCTGCATCCCGTCTCGCAAGAAGTAACGAAACGCAACCATGGTCCATCAAGCACATGATTCGTTTGATGGTGATGTCGGATGCGTTTCGTCAATCCAGTGCGCCAGGAAAGAAAGGAATCACTGCTGACGCAGACTCACAGTTACTCTGGAGATACCCACCCAAACGCGTCGAAGCCGAAGTCATCCGCGACTCAATTTTACAAGCATCGGACACGCTGGATCGCACCATTGGAGGACGCAGCTATCGTATCCACAACGTGAAAAAACGATATGCCCAATGGGAAGTCACGGATAATCATGGTTCAGAGACGTGGCGGCGAATGATCTATCAGGAGCGTATGCGCCGTGTGGACGACCAAATGTTTACCGTATTCGACTTTCCAGACTGCGGGCAAGTTCGAGCCAAACGCCCCGTCTCGACGACACCGTTGCAAGCGCTCAATCTAATGAACAGCAATTTTGTCATGGATCAATCAAACCTGATTGCTGAGAGAGCACGTCAGGACACGAATGGCCATCCAGAGCTTGCCATTCAGCGCTGCTTCGAGTTGCTACTCGGTCGCCCTCCAACTATCAATGAGCAGGCCTCTTGCCTGGATCTCGTGAGGGAAAGTGAATTGCAACTCGTTTGTCGTGCGATCATCAACTCCAATGAATTTGCATTCCTGCCCTGATTCAAATCATGAACAATCCCGAACACCTTTCCTTGCATGGACGTCACTTATTGGACCGGCGCCATTTTCTCGGCACGGCCGGACTTTCTGCCGCTGGGTTGGGGTTGGCAGGCTTGCTCGATAATGAGGGACTGCTTGCCAATGAGTCTCAGACCGTGAGCGGTGAGCTGCCGATCCGCCCAAACATCGATCCCAACAACCCTTACGCCCAAAGGTCGTCACATTTCAATGCAACCGCCAAGCAGGTATTGGTTGTCTATCTGCCCGGAGCGGTCAGTCATGTCGATACATTTGATTACAAGCCTGCGCTTTCAAGATTGCACGGCAGGAAGCCTCCGGGAATTCCTGCCGTGACGTTTGAAGGACCAACAGGCAACATCGCGAAATCCTTCTGGAAATTCAATCCGTATGGACAGTCCGGAAAAATGGTCTCTGATCTACTGCCCCATCTGGCGGAACAAGTGGATGACTTGTGTTTCCTGCACTCGATGACAACGAATACAAGTGCCCATCCACAAGGAGAAAACTTCATGAACACCGGCTTTACCATGGAGGGCTTTCCATCGTTTGGAGCCTGGGTCACCTACGCACTCGGCACAGAATCTCATGAATTACCGGCTTTTGTTGCTATCAACGATCCCCGTGGGCTCGCGCGAAGCGGTAAAAACAATTTCGGCAACGGTTTTCTTCCTGCAGCTTTTCAAGGAACAGACTTTAACTCAAGGAACCCACCCAACAACTTGCATCGACCCAAGGGTCTAAGTCGCGATGCAGATCGTCGTACCGCTGAATTATTACAACGACTCAATGCTCAACATCTGGAAAAATACCCCAGTGATTCGAACCTCGCAGGCCGCATCGCCAGCTATGAACTGGCAGGCCGCATGCAAACTTCCGTCCCGGAAGTCATGGACATGTCTACTGAGAGTGCATCGACTCTGAAACATTACGGCGTCGATCAGGGAAGCGAACTGCATCGCGAATACGCAAAAAATTGTATCCTGGCCCGACGGCTGATTGAAAAAGGCGTTCGCGTCGTCCAACTCTATAACGGGAGCGATCCTGCGGGTGGTAACGGTATCACCAACTGGGACTCGCACTCTGACATTCTGAAAACCCATGCCATGCAGGCGGAAATCATGGATCAACCCACAGCCGCATTGCTCGCGGACATGAAGCAGCGGGGTTTACTTGAGCAAACGCTGGTCGTCTGGGCAACGGAATTTGGACGCATGCCCTTCCTTCAAGCCAACGGTACCGGGCGCGATCACAATCCCAACGCCTTCACGTGCTTTCTGGCAGGCGCTGGCGTCAAAAAGGGATACAGCTACGGAGAAAGCGATGAATTCGGTTTCAAAGCTGCCGTCGACAAATTGACCGTGTATGACTTCAACGCAACCCTGCTGCACCTGATGGGCCTCAACCACGAGCGCCTTACCTTTTACCACAATGGACTGGAACGCAGGTTAACCAATGTGCATGGTCATGTTGTCAGTAAAATAATCGCTTGATCCGCGCCACCAAAAACCCGTTCATCACCCCAGCAAAACTGCACGCTCTCATTTAATGTTGAATCATGGTTTTTTCTTCCTCGGTCGGGGCATCTTCCTCCATTGCCACTTGCCATTCAAAGAAAGGATCTTTGAAATGTGTCATCCAAGCTTCAGGGCCCATCGCCATTTCGTCGTCAGTAAGCAGGCACCCATCAAATTTCATGGTAATCGCATCGGAATCCATGCTCTGACCAATGACGACGATCTCCTGCCGACGGTCACCCCAGGGTTTTTCCCATAACTTCACAATCTCCTCGCACTGCTCCTGGTCGTCTGGCCACTCGCTTTTGTCCACAGCGCACCACCAGGAACCGGCGCCTTCCGTCCGGCAGGCTCCACCGGCCTGTGAGTAACTACCCGCCCAGTCCATGCGAGTCGCCAGCCAGAAAAAGCCTTTGCTACGAAGCACGCCTGGCCATGCAGTGCGCAGGGCAGCCATGAAACGTTCGGGGTGAAAAGGCCTTCTGGCCCGATAGACGAAGCTGCTGATCCCGTATTCCTCTGTCTCGGGCGTGTGTTCTCCTCGCAACTCCTTCAACCATCCGGGAGCTTCCTGAGCTTGCTCCATGCTGAATCGGTCGGTGTTGAGCAGCAAATCCAGGGACACTTTCCCAAAGGTGGCATTCACCAGTTCCGCATCCGGATTGAGTCCTTTGATAATCCCCGTGACAAGCCGTAGTTCTTCATCATCCACCAGATCGGTTTTATTGAAAATGATCACGTCGGCAAACTCGATCTGATCTACCAACAGGTCAACCACGCACCGGTCATCTTCCTCATCACGCGCCTGTCGGCGTCTCACCAGTGAATCAGGTGATCCAAAATCGCGGAGGAAATTGAACGCGTCAACCACCGTGACCATCGTATCGAGTGGGGCAAGATCGTTGAGACAATGTCCTTCTTCGTCAGAAAAAGTAAATGTCTCCGCCACAGGCAATGGCTCGGAAATCCCCGTACTTTCAATGACCAACTGGTCAAACCGACCCTCACCGGCAAGTGATGCAACTTCTTTAAGAAGATCCTCGCGCAAGGTGCAGCAGATGCACCCGTTGGACATTTCAACGAGCTTTTCTTCCGCCCGATTGAGAGTCGCACCGCCTCCTTTAACGAGAGCTGCGTCAATGTTGACCTCACTCATGTCATTGACAATAACAGCCACTCGGCGCCCTTCACGGTTGTGAAGAATATGATTAAGCAATGTAGTCTTACCGGCTCCGAGAAAACCCGAGAGAACAGTTACAGGTAGATTTTTTTTAATTTTTTCCATTATCTAATTTTATTTAAAGCCATTGCCCAAGGAGGAAAGTCCTTTGAAATCAATGTCTCTGCTGTGATTGAACATCGTAGACCAGGATCTTACCGTCTTGCAGCCCAACCGCAAACAATCCCCCTTGACGCCAACGCAAACAACTTGCAGGGGCTGAAAGCAAGCTACCGCCAATCACCTTGTCGTGCTTCAAGGGATCCCATAAGGCAAGGGTGGAATCCATGTCAGCCGAGGCAAGTAACTTTCCGTCGGGCTGAAAAGCCAGCTGAGTCAACTTGCTGGAATGCGCCTCGTAGACGCGTGGTTTCCTGCCGGAAGGCCCTTTACCACTGCAATCCCACAAAGCCACTGTCGCACCTCCACCGGTGGCCAGCCATTGGCCGCTGGGATCCCAGCTCAATTCCAGCACCTTGGTGGGGAAACCCCACATATGCGCATCTTCTCCCGACTTCACATGCCAGAAATGAACTTGCGAATCCTGCTCTCCTGTTGCCATGTATTTCGAATCGGGACTCCATGCCAACACGACACTCGAACCTTTCCAGATATATTTCCTGGGCTGACGCTGCTTACCAGGCGCATGCAGCGTGATTCCTTGATAGGCAGCCACAGCAATACCGGTTCCATCAGGATTCCAAGCTGCATCTGCAATCGTACTGGAATGCTCCGAAGATTCATACAACAAGGCGCGTTCCTCACTCCACAACCTCAAGTGCTTGCCTGCAACGCTAGCCAGAACACGTTTACGGGGATGGTATACCACCTTTCCAACCCAGGAATCTCCAGCCTGGACGCAGGCTATTTCCCTGCCCGAATGCCCATCCCAAACCTTGGCCACTCCGTCATGGCCAGCAGTGGCAAATTCAACTCCATCCCAAGACCATGAGATTGAATTGCCCCCTCCATCATGCTGACCGATGAATTCAGGATTGGTCGCGTCTCTTTCGAGGTCGATCAAAAACACCCCACCTTCCACTGTCACCGCAGCAAGCCTGGATCCATCTGGGGACCACGCCAGATCAATGATGAAGTCATCTAGAGTCAAGTGGTAGGACTCCTGCAATGCCTCCCGATCCAAAAAAGAACCATCTACGCCAGACATGCACAAAAACCTTCATTCAGCGATTTCCGATCAAGATTACGACCGATGAATATTAATGAATTACTCCGCTCTCCCTCTCTCCATGGTCGATCCATCCGACCATCGAAAAGCATGTGAACTCCCTGAAATACGTAGCGTTCATTGGAATCACTGAACGATAAGACACCTTTCATACGAAAAATATCAACCCCATGATTGGCCAGTAATTCCTGTAGCCAGGTCTCAAATTTTTCAAGAATCAGATCTCCAGGCGTATTGATTCCCACGGATATGACATCGTCATCATGCTCGTGATCCGGTTTGTATTCACGCTCAAACAAAGCCTCAAGCCGGCTCCCTTCAGAACTGCTGAGATAAGCTTCAAATTCATCGGGATGATGCTCTGTGAATAATACATGAGGTCCCGAGGTGGTTGTACGAAGCACGTATTGAGTCAGATCACCCTCAAGACTGATCTGACTCAATTGCTCTCCCGCTTCGATCGCATCACCTGATTTTAAAGAAACTTCATCATCTGAAAAAACCTGAACGGCTTTCTCCACCGAGTCACGCATGGCGGATTCGCTGGCTTCTGTCACCAACCGGAAATTGAGGTTCATCGCCGGGTCCGGACCCGACTTGAGAGCAAACCTATGATCGCCGGCCTGAAGCTCGAACAACCCGCTCCACTCAAATGGGTACTCAGGTTCCATGAATTTTGGGTCCACTTCAAGCGCACGGTCCAGATCAAACCCCCCAAGGTTGAGCACTTTATCCATGTCCAAGACTGCATCCTGAGTGCGATAAATTTTAGCGGATGAATTCATCGAATGAATCCTAGCTTCCAAGGAGTCCAGTTCCTTAGGATCGACAAGGTCAATTTTGTTTAACAATAGGACATCGGCAAACGCGATTTGTTCTTTGACTTCATCGCTGTCATCGATGTGAAGAAGCACATGCTTGGCATCGACCAGAGTCACTACACCGTCCAAAGCAAGTGCATCACGCAGTTCGTCATCCATGAAAAAAGTTTGCGCAACCGGGCCGGGATCCGCCATTCCAGTGGTTTCGATCATGATATGATCGAATTTATCCCGCCGTTTCAACAGGTTGCCAAGAATACGAATCAAGTCTCCCCTTACCGTGCAACAGATACAACCGTTGTTCATCTCAAAGATCTCTTCTTCGGCACCGATGACCAGATCGTTATCCACCCCAATCTCGCCAAACTCGTTTTCGATCACAGCTATCCGCTTTCCGTGATGCTCTGACAGTATGCGATTTAACAAGGTGGTCTTTCCCGACCCCAGAAATCCGGTGAGCACCGTGACTGGGGTCTTAGCATGTGTAGTTTTATTCATTTTTTTTCGCGTGAATTCTGATGACTGTTACTTATTTTTGATACTGAATGGCCGAGCAAAAAATCATTATAATAGCCGTGCTTCAATGAGGATGAGGGAATCATTAGCCTGCGTCAAAGTGAGGTCTGCCCGGCAATTTTCATGACTTTCACAAAAGATAAAAGCACCTCAAGCCGACATCAGTCCCCTAGTTGCAACAAGAACCCGAAGAGCAACAGGAGCTGGCGCCAGCCGAACTGGCATTTTTCGATGCAATAGAAATACCTCCAGCAATGACCCGACGCACGGGCTGCCCTGTATCCGGATGCTTCTTCAACGGATCGTCAAGCATACGCTGCTTGATTTCGAAGCGCGTTGGCTTTTCAGTGGAATCGATGGGAATGGTCTCGTAAACGTAGGTTGGCATATATTCGTCCGATTTGTTTAGTTTGCTTGCGTGCACTTGGACGCTCGGCATAACAGGTAGTTTCTGGTGTGAGCGGAGGCCAGAAAAACTCCCCCTATGACATTAAAGATTGTCATAGCCTTGAAAATATTGCCTTCCTGTTTTGCAAGGCAGTGGGGACAAGCGGAAGCTTCAGCTGGCAAGCGCTCTGCATAATACCATGTTTCATAACCCGCGACGGATACCAAGAAGGCCAGACCCAGGATACTCAAGAACAGCACCATTTTATCTTTGTGCATCCTGCACCCCATGAAAACGGCTGCTGAGGTCGTTGGAACCACAAAAAGAATCATCCAGAGGTGAAAGTCTTGATGCACCCAAAACGTAGTCGCCATGATAGGGAGTACAACAACCAAAATCGGCGTCAAAAGACAGTGGACAGCACATAGCATGGACATCCCAATGGCGAGGGAATCAAGCCACGCAAAGGATCGGCAATTTGATTTTTCGCTTGTTTTCATGTGCTTTTTTTTCGTTGATGGCCACGGCTACGTTAAGCTCACTCAATATCTGGAGTTAATTCTCTCGAAACTCAGGAGGTTGGGCTACATTGATGCCTGCATCAAACTGTCGTTTGATTTCCCTGCCGTGAATTGATTCCACATGGCCATCGACAAATAAATAATTGGCATAGCCTTCGGTTCGGTCAGCATTGGAACCCCCCGCGCGATGGCGATCCGGGCGGATGTCATCAATGACTCCTTTCCAACCGCTGTTCAACCATGTCCGCGAATGGGCATGATCCACAGAAGTTGTGGGTCCATATTCATCTGCAACCTCAAAAAGAAGCATTGTCCCAGATGGTTGACGCAGTTGGTCCAACTTCGGTAGTGGCGCAAGCACTCGTCCAAAGGGATCAATTACCGGAACAGAAACAAAATCATTCAATATGTAACTGGCCCCCCTGTTCCTGAGTCGTTCCATGCGCGTGGGATCAGCAGGACAGAGGCGTATAGACTCGGAGTTTCCCACATAAGGGTGAATTTTTTGAATAAACATCTCATTTGTATTCATCGTTTCCTGGCCGGTTCTGGGAAGCCTGCCATCGAAATCATCCATATACATGAGCATTCCCAGTCCAATTTGCTTCATGTTGGAAGCGCATTTGATCTGTTTGGCCTTGCTTGATGCACGCCCCAATGCCGGAAAAAGTAGTCCAGCCAATATTCCAATAATAGCGATGACGACGAGTAGCTCAATCAGTGTGAATGCGCGACAAATACGTGCGTTCTTAAAGTAGAATTTTCGTTTTGAATTTAAAACATTTAGGTACATTGTTCCTTCTTGATCTGGTGTTATGAGAAAAGTTTCCAATGTTCATAGGAACATGGATCTGGACACCGCTTTGTATTGAGCGGCATGGGTAATGAGACTAGACCAAGGCTGGCGGAGCTCTAGAAGGAGACCAAGAATCAATTCTCTTTGAAGTCGATTGACTTGCGGAAAGTGCAGGTAATTCAGTGATCAAACCAGGATCATAGGCAACCGCCAGAGGAACAATTTGGAATTCGAACCCTGATTGGCAAAAAGGCTCCAGTGGATCTGGGATTTCGGTATTTTCCTTACCCGGGGACTGGTCTTGATTTGTATCCTCGCACCCTTTCGCTGCATGCTTCATGATACAGCAAACCTCATCCCCACAAACCCATTGATGAAATGAATAACTCCGCGACCCCATCGACAACACCCATATGAGGACGACCAGCATGATTGCTGATATCGAATGGTATTTTCCTTTGTGGTAGGCGGACTGCATTTATTAATTAAAAACGTTATTGCAAACCTTTTGCATTTGCCAATAATATTTTAGTAATTATTTTGGAAACGCCGAACACGCGAGGCAATTCACAAGCAAAACAAAAGACAACTGCATCAGCATGCCTTTAACAGACGGAGAAACACTCAGGCAAAGCATCAGGAGCAAGGGGTTGCGCGCCACACCTGCGCGAATCAAAACGCTTAGGTTGTTGCATCAAACTAACTACCCTCTGACACATGCTGATGTCGCGAAACATTTAACTACAATGGGGTTTGACCAGGCAACGGCTTACCGAAATTTGAACGATTTGGTTGAATCAGGAATGGTAAGGAAAACAGAGGTGGGAGATCATGTCTGGAGATTCGAACTCATTGAGAGTGATAAAAAGAAAAACCATACCCACCCTCATTTTCTTTGTCTGGATTGCGGCGAGGTATCCTGTCTGAAGGATATTAAACTACCCAAAGACAGTTTGAAATCGAACGCTCAAATCCAAAAAGTCACAGAAATTTTATTAAGAGGTTACTGCAGGAATTGCAAACTGAATTAAAAACAATAAATCTGGCTTGCGCTGAAACCTTCTCATCAAGCAGTAGCCGACTACGTACACTCCACATCACAATACCATTTTAATCATATCATGAATCATCACCCGAAGATCGAACCATTGGATCCCGATTGGGATTTCGCCTCGCGTCGCAGCATCGAGCAGGTTGAGGAAGGTTTTGAACTTGCACCAAAATTTGATGCATCCGGCACGCTTCCATGTATTACTCAGCACGTCGAGTCAGGCGAAATACTTATGTTTGCATTTATGAACAAAGAAGCTCTTTGCCTCACGATCGAAAAAAAACTGGCTCATTATTGGTCCAGATCGCGACAAAAATTGTGGGTCAAGGGGGAGACTTCAGGAATGCGTCAGCAGGTGCATCAAATTTTGATTGATGATGATCAGGATTGCATCATCATCAAAGTTTCATTGACCACACCGACAAAAGGAGGTAATGAGGCTTCTTGTCATGTCGGTTATAGAACCTGCTTTTACCGTGAGGTAAAAGTCAGCAGGAACAAACCCGAATTACGATTCATTGAAAAGGATAAAGCTTTTGATCCTGCATTGGTGTATGAAGGCACGGCAAATCCAACCAAGCTCTAGCTCACAATTTAATTTCAGCGAAAGAGGATCAGGGCTACCTGCAAACAGAAACACCCTTTGAAGGTGTTTTGTGGCAGTGGTTCTATTTCAAGATGCATCCATCAAAACCACTCCTGTTGATCACCGGATTTCTCGGCGCAGGCAAGACAACGCTCCTTCGTTCACTCCTCAATGACATCGTTGAATACGGCTTCAAAACGGACGTTATTCTGAACGATTTTGGAGATGCAGAAATTGATTCGGCAACGCTGGATTGCTCATCATTGACGAGTCTGGCCCCACTTGCAGCGGGCTGCGCCTGTTGCGAAAGTCTTGAGGAATTGGTCGTACTCTGCCGGACAGCAGCCAAAGGCAAGGGAGATTTCGTGCTTGTCGAATTGAACGGTACGGCAGATCCGCTACCGCTTCTTGAGACCTTTACCCTACTGGAGGAAAAACTGCCATTTTTCCCGCGACTGCAGGTGTGTGTCATTGATGCTCGGCATTGGGAAACCCGAAAGGATTATAACGTCTTGGAACGAAGGCAACTTGAAACGGCAAGCTTTTGGTATCTCTCCTTTCAGGAAGAAATGCACGCAGACCATTTGAATAAAATAAAAAAAAATGTTCGTGCAATTGCTCCCAACTCCAGCGAAGTCAATACAAAGCAGCTTCTGCAGATCATTGTCTCTGGAATTGGAAGAAACCGCGCTGAATCCCATGCAGCTGAGCACCACACACACTCCAAATCAGGCCAAACAGTCGAACAGCCCCCTTCAGGAAAAAAATTAAAACGAACGCAAGATCATGAGCATCAGCTTGCACATCGGTTTACAGGTTGCAAACTACCGCTTCCACCTCGGGTAAGCGCTTCGAGGATGACACGCCTCATGGATAAACTACCGCATTGGGTGCTTCGTGCCAAAGCGCTCGTGAGTATCTTTGATCAGGAGGAACCTCGCTGGCTGTTCGAAAAGGTAGGCACTGAAACCATACCCAAACCAACCCCTGTTTATGACCTTCCAAATACACCGGCTTCCCTCATGTGTATCGGTCCCAAACTGGACCCAGACCAACTTAGAAAGATCGTCGAATCAGAATTTGAAACGGAACAAACGACCCACGAATTTTAGCCTTGAGTCAGGCATGAACCGAAAGAATGAATTTGAGGTAAAGCCGCCCATTGTTGCGTTCTCCCCTGGCAGTATAACAACTGTCACAAAAAATTGAATTGAGATCACACAGAATCTTTATAACCGCATCAAAATTGCCCTCAAGAATCCATTGGATACCGAGGCTCCCCTGCTCTGTGAATGCCGGTCAGGTTCATCCATGAAAACCAATGCCAACCACCTTGCTGGGACAATTATTGGATTGACTGTTGACGACCTCCTCACGGCGGACAACTAGAAATCAAGTCACCCAAGACAGAAAAAGTTACAACTCACTATTCTGCGCAGGCGGTTAGCCCCACGCTATCCGGGATTAAACTCAAATTCATTCCAAGGAGTAGCTCTTGGCCTATTTTTCAACGATCCAGATATTGCGGTAGCGGACAGGATTGCCGTGGCCTTGAAGAACGATTGGGCCGCGAGCAATTTCCTTGCGGTTGCCCCCAGCCCCGGTGCCTTTGGGAAGTTCCACGTCATCATGAATCTTGATACCGTTGTGGATCACGGTGATCCGTGCGTTCTTGGTTTTCTTGTCACCCTCGAATCGCGGCGCAGTGAAATGAATATCGTAGGTCTGCCAGGTGAGCGGAGGGAAACACATGTTGGTGTCTGCCAATTTGAATTTGTAAAGACAACCGCACCATTGCTTGGGGTCAGACTGGGGTTTTTCTTTCCATGAGTTGATATCGAGATCGAGACCGAAACTATCAAGCACCTGGGTTTCGTATCGGTTGAAGGAATAGATACCGCTGTTGCCCCGGTCTTGGCTTCCTGGCGTTGTTTCCGGCTTGAAAGGAAGTCTGAATTCGATATGTAGCTCGAAATCGCCGAAGCTCTGCTTGGTTTGAGTGCCGGATTCGAGGAGGCCGTCAGAGAGTTTGCCATGATCCCAAGCGTCCGCGCTGGTGCCATCGAATAGAATGGTTGCGTTTGCTGGTGGTTTGGCTCCCATGCGTGGGCTTTGACGCGTGACCCGATGTGCATGCTGGGTCAGTGCTTTGATCTCCTCAGTGTTACCGCGGATTTGCCCAATGGAGGAACGATCCCAACCGACTCCCGGGAGGCCGCCATTGTAGACGCTGACCTGGAACTGACCTTTTCCGAGGGCAATCACCTGAAACGCTTTACCCGCTTGGATGTATTCTCCCTGGAGTGAGAAGTCAGGATTTTCTGCACTCGCTTTGGCCGGGTCCGTCCAAATGGGGCCGGCAGCTTGTGGCGCAATCATCCCAGCGTTGAGAAGCATCGCGAGGGAGCCAATGATAACAGCAGTACGTTTCATAGAGTGCGAGTTGAACATGCCGGATATTGGGCTGTCAATACGTAGAGTGAGCTCAAAGGGATTCCCGATGAGTCAGCGGTTGATTGTTACTTGAAACATAATGAGGCTTTAGATCAACATTGGGCATGCCTGATGCAGCTCTTGAAGTCCGCCCCAGCAAAAACCATCGCCAGGTTCTAAACGTTGAAGGGGAAACCCTGGATGTGCCAAAAGGTTGGAGCCTGTTGCCACCGGGAGACGCCGCATTGAGTCGACGCATCAAAAAGGATGGCCCCACATGGACGGTCATCGAGATGAAGGGACGAAAGCGATTCTCGCGAGGAATCTGGGCGCCCGGTGAGCGGATAGAAGCCTTGAAACGAGAACGAGCGTCCGAGTGTAGGGATCCTGCTTATCAAAGAAAACTGAACTCGGGTCGAGTACGCCGAGCCAAGCTCCAATCCGACTATGCCTTAAAATTTGAAGCTAGCGTGTTGAGCTTTCTTGATTTTGCTCCTGAGCATCAAGCCCTTGCTGAGGCACTTGCCAAGGCGATTGCCGATCATGCCGTTCCTGTTGGAAGTGGAACCGTGGCACGCACCCAACGCATTCCTATCGAACAACGAGCGGAGGCCGCGACAATCGCTTGGATGCGCCATCAAACCACCGCCTACGACCATATGGTCATCCCACGAGAGAAGGGTAAACGAAGGGAAGTACGACGCATGCTGGCCAGGCGCTCGAAGCAATTACTGGAGCGTTATCGACGGGACGTCGCATTGCCCATCATGACGGCCTGCCCACTCCGCGCAGCACTCAGCCTCAGAAAAAAAACTGAGGTGAATAGCTCCCGATCAGATAATGAAGCAGGAAGATCACATCAAGAGCAGCCACTGTGAACGTTTTCGTTTCACTCATCTCCTGCAGTACGTCGAAACAGAGGCGGGACGACGACAACACTCGTTGCCCGGCTGTGGTAAGAGCCAAGTCGTCTCAGGCTAAAAGCCCCCGCCATCACGTCTGAACTTGCAACATTTGGGATAAGTCACTCACAATACCCACACTGCACTCAAATTTGAGACACTTATCTCATCAATCACCGTTTTATGAACTGTTTGGGGAGTGTTATCGTGATGTGATTTTCAAACCAGTATTGATGCGTAAATCCCTTTGAGGGTGACTTCGGAAATCCTATCTTATTCGATTGCCCAGAGTTTGATAGAATCGAACATAATCCGGTTGGGGGAGGCAGCGAATGTCTTGAAAGTAAGTTCGCTGCGACCCATCAGAGATACCTGGTCATCTCGGATCATCCGACCTTTTCCATTCACGCTGATCCACATCCTGCCCTCCTCAAACTCGAGGACCAGATCGACCCATTCGTTCAGCCGAAGACCAGGAGCCTCGCTGGAGAATGCTTGTCCACCGTGCAGCTTGAGAGTTTGAGACGTATGAGGGGAAACTCTCACTTACGGTTCTTAGGGAAGAGAGTTACCGCAAGGCGGCCCCCTTACCCGACCAGTTGCAAACGTAATTCTCCGATCAATTCCAAGATTAGCATAGAGTAAATTCTGCGCTTGCCATCAATACTAGTCTATCACAATTTGGAAAGCATGAGCCGCCCTGTCAGCAATTCCATAGAAGCTAGAGTTACGCATGCAACGTTGGCCCCCATCAATTCAGATTCCCAATACACCGATAGTAAGACAGCGGTCTCAGGAAATATTCCCGCCATGGTCTTTCGATTTCATCACACTCTCTTGGAGACGGCGGCCAGAGCTTTTGCCCTCATCATACTCCTGACATTGGCCTCGCTCCCCACAACCAGCAAGGCTCTCGACATCACCCAAGGGTGGCGTTTCACCACAGGCGACGATGCAGCATGGGCGCGGCCCGATTTCGATGATTCGGGATGGAAATCAATCGAAATCGGCAGACCGTGGGAGAAAGCGGGCTATAAGGACTATGACGGTTATGGATGGTATCGCTTACGCGTCACAGTGCCAAAAGCCGTGGGGAAAAGCGCTTACTTCAAATACTACCAGAGACTTACTTTATCACTTGGTGCGGTGGATAATGTAGATGTAACCTACTTCAACGGTGAGGAGGTGGGGCGAACCGGCTCGGCACCAGATGATATCAAGGGCCACGACAAGACGATCAGGCACTACCAAGTGCCAGCCGAGCTTATTCGATGGGATGCTGAGAACGTGATTGCCGTGCGCGTATTTGATGATGGCGGCGATGGGGGAATCAGCAAAGGCAGCCTAAAGCTGTCGGCGCCCACTTGGCATGAATTCGTGACGGTCGATATCAGCCATGGCCGCGGCGAAGGAATTCACCCGGCAGGTGCACCCATGAATATGTCGGCCAGGATACACAACACGGCGTTTGAGAACTTGAGAGGCACAGTGCAGTGGAAGGTCGAGAGCGACACCTGGTTGGTAGACCAGCGAGAGCTCTTCGCCGACAACACCAAGCCTCAACAGCTTTCAGCCGAAATGTCGCATACGGTGGCATTTCGCTTCGATCCCCCCGCAGCCGGCTTCTACCAAGTCACCTGCACCTTTTCGCACGACAGCGACGATTCAGTTGTCTCGCAATCGCGGATGCGCGGTTATGCACCGGAGAAGATGGATCGCTCTCCCGATGCCCCCGAAGACATGAGGACGTTCTGGGATGAGGCGATCGAGGAGCTGGCCACCGTAGCGCCTCAATACAAAATCAGTCCGAGCCCGAAGTGGAATACAGATCAAACCGATTGTTATCTCGTGGAGATGCGCAGCCTTGGGGATGTCCGGATTCGCGGATGGTTCGAAGTGCCGAAGTCTGCCGGGCCGCATCCAGTACTGCTGAGGGTGCCGGGTTACACACAAGGAATGCAGCCGACGCAGTCAATACCTGACATGGCAGTGCTGTCACTCAACATCCGAGGCCACGGCAACAGCACCGACGACGAGCCTGGATATTACTGGTGGGGGCCAGGTGATTATCTCCTGCGTGGTCTGGATGACCCACAGAAGTTTTTCTACCGTGGAGCAATCATGGACTGCCTGCGCGGAGTCGATTTTGTAACGTCACGTCCAGAAGCAGATGCCAAGCGAATCGCCATCACTGGAGGCAGCCAGGGTGGGATGCTCTCATTCGCCGCAGCAGCACTCGACAAGCGCATTGCATTGAGCGCGCCGGACATTCCCTTTGTTGTCGACTCCATGAAAAGCTTCAAAATGACAGCTTGGCCGGGGATGATCATCTGGGACTGGCTGGGCAGAGCACCCGCGCACAACACATGGGAGCTGGCGGGCAAGACATTCAGTTACATCGATCCGAAAAATCTCGCAGGATGGATCGCATGCCCGGTCTTCATGGGCGTTGGCCTGCAGGACAATGCGGCCCCTGCACCAGCAGCCTTCGCCGCTTACAACCAAGTCCGCAGTCCGAAAGAGTATCGCGTGTATCCTGAAGCGGGCCATCACACCCCCCCCGAACATGTCGTAGCAAAGATGATCTGGATACGAAAACAGTTTGCCATGAAGGAATGACTACTGACCATCAAGTGCAGCTGCGGCCAACCGATATCTAATAGGCGACAACACGGTATGCTTAAAAAAGAAGAATTGAATATTTATTTTATTTTTCTGTTTGAAATGGCCCAATCTTCTCGACAGCTCCTTTTCAGGGAGCAGCCTCACCCACTGTCGAGTTACCCAAACTGGCTAGAGCAAACGAAAGTTATCCTTACGCGAAGTGCTTACCTTGGCTTTCTCAATGATTTGAACACGGAAATCGGAATTGGGACAAGGAATCCAATTTTGTTACGGGGTCAAATTGGAGTGGATGCAGAGTTGATGACGGATGCCCCAAAAAATGCTATGCATAATACTTAGTGATCATGGTATTGTCGGACCAGTAAAGAAGGGAAGTCGTATCAGCGGATACAAGCTCGTGGAATCTGTCAATTCAGAGAATCAAAGAAACTCCCTCATCCAACTGCGTGTGCAAACCTCCAGAAAGAGAAACGCCTCCTATAAAACCGCTCACCTTTTGTAATTGACTAATGAGCAGTCTCATTGTGTTTCTAGAACATGGACTGGCTGATTATGGGAATCCTACTTTTCGTGGTCGTCATGGTAGCTAAATCCGGTAAAAGCGGATCAGTTACTGGTGGCTATGGTGGTTTCGGCGGTGGTTGCGGCAGCAGTTGTGGCGGTGGTTGCGGAGGAGGATGTGGTGGTGGTGATTAACCTCACACATGCAAGATTTTGATTGAAGATGCTCCGAGGGAAATGTGGGGGTTCAGTGGACTAATGGGAGCGTATGCTATTCTCGGAAATAGAATAGGTGGAAAACCTGCAACGCCTCCGATGTGGATACCCAAAAGGAAATCTATGTGGTTTTACTTGAGCAGTCGTGAGCATTATGCTGTGACCAGTGAAGCTATTGAATCAGGCGAGACAATGAGCGAGTGGATTCGCAATGCGGTGCGGAAGGCTGCGAAATGTTAAATGACTTTTTGCAGTGGCTTTTTGCAGTGGTGGTCACTGGTTTGTTTTTGTTGTGGATTTAGGAACTCATATGAACGAAGTGTTGGCACTTTCAGCACCTCCACCATCGGCACTTATTGCGGTTGGAATTCGCATTGGAATCTTCATCGCTTGTATTGCGGTGGTGCTTTTTATTTTTAAGAAAATCAGGTGATGCGAAAATCCTCGTATACAATCTATCTACCAATTTTTCTTGGCGAATCTCTTCAGCTACAATCTCGTAAAACGTGTGGTTCCATATTGTTTTTGAACTTAGGTGAAGATAATTGGCAGCCTGCTTAGGCGTTAGGAATACCAAATTTTGAATTCCTTGAATTTCCGAAGAATCTGCGTCCGATAAACCAAGCCAGTAGGCATTCAACGCGAAATGAAACTGTTCCTGATACATTCATGCCTTCACGAATAGTAACGCCACGGAATTTGATTTTATTCGCCCGCTTATTCATGCCATAACAAGTATAGGTTGAGTATGGCTTTTTTTACAGGAGAAGGGTAATCGGTTACGAAAGAAGACAAGTTATTATTTGCGCAAAACAAGCGAATTCTGGAAGCATAAATCACTGTAAACAATGTTAATACAACGCTTATAGGCAATGGCGGAGAGGGTGCGAATCGAACACACCAGAGATGGCTTGACCACCTCTCAACGGTTTTGAAGACCGCGGGGACCACCAGGCACCCTCCACTCTCCATTGAAGGTTGAGTTTAGGGTGATCTTTCTTGCTAGACAAGAGATGGAATTAGCTTTTTATGAAATTCTCAGGCACGTCCGTTAATTCCCCTGCGTTGAAGGAACGAAGTAAAGTCAAACGCCCCACTGATGATTGCCTCTCGTTATTCTCCTGACAGAAGATGGACTTGGAATTTCAAATGCGATCGGCTCTAGTCGCTGGATATTTCGTGAATAAAACAAGCCCCTGTTCGTGCTTGATCCCTTTTGATGGCTTGCTTAATTTGGGGACGTGAAATGTTCAAAGAAATCTTTAACTGATAAAACCGCTGCTGTTCTATGCGGTTTGCTTCTGGCATCCATCGTTCAGCTTTCAGCAGCGAACCCCAAAGTCACCATGAAAACTACTCTCGGGGATGTTGTGCTGGAATTGGATGCTGAGAAGGCTCCCGTCTCAACACTGAATTTCCTCAGGTATGCCCAATCAAAATACTATGACGGCACTGTCTTCCATCGTGTGATCCCCACATTCATGATTCAAGGGGGTGGCTTTGATGCAAAACTGGACAAGAAACTCAAAGGGCTCATGGCCCCGATCAAGAACGAATGGACAAATGGCCTGAAAAACAAGCGCGGTACCATTGCCATGGCTCGCACCAATGCTCCTGATTCCGCAACTTCACAGTTCTTCATCAATGTGGTGGACAACGGATCTCTGGACCAGCCAAGGGGCGGAGCGGCTTATGCGGTGTTTGGCAAAGTGGTGGAAGGTATGGAAAACGTGGATAAAATCCGCAACACTCAAACCAAGACGGACGCCAAATACCCTGGTGGTAAGGTAGTGCCCGCAACCCCTGTCGTGATCGAGTCCGTCACACTGAAGGGTGAATACGATCTTGCTGCGCTGGAATCAACTGTCGCGGCTTTAGCAAAGAAAGAAGTCAAAAAAGTGAGTTCAGAAAAAGAAAAAGGGGAAGCGTTCCTGGCCGAAAACCGTAAAAAGGAAAACGTCAAAGAAACCGCATCCGGTTTGCAGTATATTATAGAGGAAGCCGGATCAGCGGAAAAACCGGGTCCTACGGATCAAGTGGAAGTCCATTATCGAGGCACCTTACTCAATGGCACGGAGTTTGACAGTTCATACAAGCGGAATGAGACCATTGTATTTGGATTGAATCAGGTTATTCCCGGCTGGACCGAGGGTGTGCAGTTGTTGGGTAAGGGTGGAAAAATCAAACTCTTCATTCCATCCAATTTGGCCTATGGCGAAAGAGGTGCGGGTGGCCTGATCCCCCCTAACGCTGCTTTGATATTCGACGTCGAATTAATCGACATCAAATAAGATATTTGTTTTTGATTCTCCACTTCTTTCTTGAGATTTGCTGAAGCGAGGGGACACGAAGGCTGTTTTAAAAAATTTGTTTTTTTGTAACAAAGAGGACACGGCAGCGGGAGATAATCAGAAACAAAAATTGAGGCTGGGTTCCGATGAGGAACCCGGCTTTTTTAGTTTCAATTTAGCTGGGTTTAACTGTTGATTAAGACGCCTATTCAAGTTCATCTTCCATTTTCACGTCAAGCAGTTGCCGGTTGGCATCATCCATAGGATCATCTGTGGGACGTGGATAATCACGCCAAATCCATCGAAGCATTTCAGGCATCATGGCGCCTCCATGTTTGTTTGAATGCGTACCAATTCCAAAGCTATAATTCAGGTCGTAACCCTTTTCAGTAAGGGCCTCAACCATTTTGCGATTCTGTAAGTACCAATCCCATTCGGGATCGTATTTTCCTCCACGTCGTTTGCCCCGATTATCATTCATCCCCTCCTGAATGAAGACACGAATGGGCTTCTTTTCTGAATTGCGAATCAATTCAGGATAAACATGTCCACCACGGATATTGGTAAAACTGCCAATCGTACTGATGACTTTGCGAAATGCATCCGTTCGATGCCAGGCAACCGTGAAGGCGCAAATAGCACCTGAACTGGCTCCTCCAATGGCTCGATCATTCGGGGCATCTGAAATATTGAAATCGTTCTTCAGCGTCGGAATCAATTCGTCCACGATCATTTGCGCATAATGATCATTGAGCTCATTGTATTCTTTCGGGCGCGTGTTAATTCGATCTCCCCAATCACTTGAAGATGACTCCTTTTGATGGGGCAATCTTCCCGGATTGATGAAAACGCAGATCGTGATCGGCATTTCCCGTCGATAGATGAGATTATCCAGCACATTGGGGATGCGATAAGCCCCGTCGAGACTGACAAAAGCATGACCATCCTGAAACACCATCAAACGAGCGGGCGAAGCTGCATCGTATTGAGCTGGCACATAGACCCAGTAATGACGAGTCGTGTCAGGAAAAACCTGACTGGCGTGGGTCAATGGTCCGGTCACCGCGCCTTTGGGAACTCCATCCTGCGGTAATGAATCCGGGCCCAGTTTGTAAATATCATCCAGTGAATCTGCAGAGAGCAAAAACGCAGAGAAAAACATTAAGCTAGCTGATAATTGAACTAAAAAGATCTTCATGATGCTTTGGATGATTGATGCATTCAAATTGCGTGTGCGATTAACCAGCTTTCGGGGTCCAACCGAGCACCACATCAAAGGTTGCAGCCAATTCGTTCATCATGGAGCCTGGAATGGGAGTAAAGTCAACAGTCACATTTGCTTGTTGCCTTGAATTTTTGATACGTTTCCACAATCCATCTTTTTTGTTACCAGGATGACCTTTGATATAGCACTGAGTTGTTAACAGATCCTTGCCTTGACGTTTTACCTTGAAATGTATGTGGGGTGTGCGGCCCGGGTAAGGCACCGGCTTGATGGTGCGGAACACATACTCACCCTTGGCTCCGGTTAAAAATCTGCCGAAACACTGAAAATGGGTATCACGCCGCTTAAGGTCATCACCACTGCCCGAATGATAGTAGACCCCTTTACCGTCGCATTGCCAGATTTCAACCAAAGCATTGCGTACCGGTTGGCCATGCGCATCTAAAATACGGCCGCTCAGCCATGTGACCTGTCCAACTCCGGGGTTGATCGAATCATTAATGATCAGTAGATCGTTGTCCGTATCCAGAGGGAGAGTATCGGGATAGAAGGGGCCTTCCGTTGATTTTGGCGTCTTGACCAAAGCCTCGGCCATCAGGCCGTTGACCTGCCAGAGTGAAGCTCCAAGGACGCATTGACGCATGAAGTGCCGTCGTGAAAAAATATTTAAGTTGGATTTCATGGTGGGTATTTACAATCTTGATAAGGGTTTTGACCGGTGGCGCATCATTTGAGTTCAGATGGAATATTTACAATTTTGAGTGGCCGTTATCATCATAGATGATGCGTACCAATTTTGCCTCGGAATTTGACTTAAACCGTCCCTCGCCATGCTCAAGAACATATAAATTCCCGTCTGGAGCAAATTTCATGTCGATAGGCCCCGAGGGATGGTAATCGGGCAGGAATCGTTCAAGGGATTGAGCATTGCCCTCATTATCCATGGCTATCATAAAAATGGCTTTCCTTGAAAATTCTGCAACAAACCATTTGCCTTCAAAATAATCAGGCCATGGGTGCATGGCTTTTGGATGATCTGCTCGACGGTAGACGGGCCCACCTGTGGCCGAGCGCTCCCCGGTTCCCAGGGAAGGAAATCGTTCATTTTGATCATGGGAATAATTGATAAAGGAAGGAGAAACAGGAGGCAATTCAGTCATCCCTGTATTATTGGGTGAAAGATTCGTTGGAGATTTCGGATTTTTTATTTCACCGGGAGTATTCGTTTCATAATCCATGAGAGGGTATGCAGCATCCCCCATGAAATAGGGCCACCCAAAAAACCCCGGACCACGAGCTTGATTGAATTCATCGAATCCTTTTGGTCCGAGTTTGGAATCCTCGCTTCCGTCAGGCCCCGTCTCCCCCCAATATAGATAACCTGTCGCACTATCGATGGAAACTCTCCACGCATTAAGATGGCCCATGGTGTAAATTTCCGGCCGTGTCAAAGGAGTGGTGAGAGGAAAAAGATTTCCGTGGGGAATGGAATAGCTACCATTGGGTTCTGGGAAAATTCTCAAAATTTTCCCTTCAAGACTATCGGTATTGGAAGCACCACGCTGGCCATCCCAACTACTACGACCCGGTCGTTCATCAGTGTGGGATGTTTCATTGATCCCGGTATTGTTCCCTGTCGCGATATAAAGATTATCATCCTTATCCCAAGTCATCCCTCCCCCCGTGTGACAACAGGTTTCACGTTGTGCAGGAAATCCCAACAGAATTTTTTCTGAATCCGCCATGAGGGTATCATCAAGGATATCCCAGCGACTGATAATCGCCTTGGCTTGATTCGGATGAAAATAATAAAGATACATCCATCCATTTTCTCGAAAATCGGGGTCGAGAGTCATCCCCACTAAACCCTGCTCTTCGTTACCGCTCGTATTGACTTCCAGGAACCCGATTGTCCTTACGCTCGCATCAGTGGGCTGATACAACTTGATGGTTCCCTTCCGCTCTATAAGGAAAACACGCCCATCATCAAGCACCTCAAAAGCAAGAGGCTCATCCAAGTTATCCTGAATCAGGACGGTTGATTCAAATCTGAGATGATCGTTGTGAAGGTATGCCTCTTTTATGATATCGAATGAATCATTTGCCTGTAAGCTGATGAACAGGTTGATCAGCATGCAAGAGCCAATCACCTTGCGAATCTTTTGATTCAATGAATTCACCATTTTTGTTTTGTGCTTTTGCTCAAGATGACTTTTAGATTTGTCGCCAAAGACTCTCAAAGGTAGCTATGGTATCTGCATACAATGCATCCTGTCCACAAATCCACCAATAAATCGAAGGCAGAATTAAGTGGATGCAGAGAGCTTACATAGTTAGGCAGCGGAGTAGAACAAATATCGTCTGATCAACCCGTTTTAACTGCTAAGTGTGTCACCCAGTTTTCTTTGAGGATTATCAGCCCAGAAGCTGAGAATGGCGAGTGCGAGAGGGATGATCATGCTCAGTAGTAAAATCGGGCGGTAGGAACCTCCCATTTGTTCACTCCAACCAAAAATCAAAGGCCCCATACCGCTTGCAATGACCATGGTGGACATGTTGATTCCACTGATCGAACCTAACCATAAGCGACCAAAAAACCTTGGCCATATGATACCCGAAAGACTGACAAAGCCACCACCTGCAATTCCATTGCCAACCACATAGGCAATCACACCCCAGTTGTGGGTCAATTGATAAAGCCCAAAAACTCCTGCGAGCCCTCCAAGGTTCATCAACATGAGCAAATACTTCAATCGCATTTTGGTATTGATCCAGCCGAAGCTGAAATTCGTGACGACACTGACCACGGCCATGGGGACGAACAAAGTCAAAATCCGTTCTTTATTGAAGGCAAATTCAGAACCGATGGAAAGAATGTGAAAGGTAAAAGCCGTTGCAAACATGGCATAAAAAGCAAAGGATAGATTAAACAGCCAAAAGGAGAAGGTCTGGAGGGTTTCCTTCAGTGTAAAATCATGATGAATGACCATGTCCATGTTAGTGGAGGTTTCTGCTTTTTGCGTGACGCCGTCCATCATCAGCCCGCAATCCTCAGGTCTATCTCGGAAGATCAGCCAACCCAAAGGCCCCATGATAGCAAGCGTTGAAAAACCGATTAATCTCCAGGTGCCTTCATATCCATATTGTTCGACCCAGTGATTCAGCCAGCGCGGAGCAAGGGAAAACCCGAATGATACGAAGACGCCACTAAAAGCAAGTGCCATCCCCCTTTTGACATCAAACCATTTACCCATCACGTTCCGGCAAGTCATCGACAACACCCCCTGAGCTGAGATGCGTATCATGAAAAAACCGAAACCGATGCATGCAAAAGAACATGCCGTCTGCCAGCGCTCAGAAAACATCTGTGACAGCAAGCGACTCAAATCAGCGACTACGCTCAAGTAAAACAAAACCGCACCCGTAGCTGCCGTTGCGGCAACCGTCATCTGCCGGTCTCCCCATCGATCAAGCAAGCGCCCCATCCAGGGCAGCATCAGACCGCTGGCAACGGTGCCAATACAATAGGCAAGACTCAAGGCCACACGAGACAAACCAAGTTCCTTCATGAGAATATCAGTGAAGACACTAAAACCCATCGTTTGACCAGGGATCGTGAATAGAGTCCCTACAGTGGCTCCAAACACGATGACCCAACCGTAAAAGATTGGAAAGCGTCGTGGTTCCCAAGGGAAGTTGGGAGCCATCCACCCTTTGTCATTGGATACCTGCTGATCTTGTTTGTTCGTTTTCAGAGGAGGAAAACTCTGCATCCTGCGGGATTTGACAAGCTTAAACTTCAAGATTTGTGATGGTGTGGTAATTTTATTTTGCGAGTGTGATGAGTGAAAATTGATCACGGAGATCACAGAGTTCACAAAATTTTGAATTAGAAGTCATGAAATATTCCTCTGATTGAAGGAGTGTTTCAAACCGAAAGGAAAGATCCTGTTTGGCTGGGCCACGCGCGTCTTCAAGAATATATCTGTAACAATTACAGTTGGATGCGTTATCGCAGCGCAGCAACGTGGCTCTACCAAATGGAAATCCTTTGAGAATGTCTTTCCCCAGTTTGAATCACTCCCTTTGATCTCTCTTACTACCTTGACTCAATCCCTGATTCTTCCATTCCAACAAACCACAGTACAACAATGGCAGGATGAACAAGGTGGCGGCAGACAAGAAGGCTCCGGTATCTGCATGCATCTTTGTTTGATGCGTAAATTCCTTCATTGAGCAGTAAAGAACAGGTACGACAAAAATACTGATAACCACCACCAGCATGCCACCAAAGGAAGGTATCGCCATGGGAACCATGATATCTGATCCGCGCCCGGTTGAAGTCAGGATAGGGATCAACGCCAATACGGTGGTGGCGGTTGTCATCATGCAAGGACGTGCTCGTCTGACACCTGCCTCGATAGTGGCAAGGCGTATATCTGAAATAGACATATCCTTTAATCCTCGAAACTTTTGATCCAGGTAAGTGGCCATGATAACACCGTTATCGGATGCGATCCCGAACAAGGCAAGAAAACCTACCCATACGGCGACACTTAAATTGAAGGGACGGACTTGAAAGAGCTCTCGAAAATTAAAACCAAACAACGAAAAATTAAGAAACCAATCCTGACCATAAAACCACAGCATCAAGAAGCCGCCGGCCCACGCCACAATGATTCCAGAGAAAACGAGCATTGCATTCGCAGTAGAACGAAATTGAAGGTAAAGAATCAGAAAGATGGCCAACAAGGCGAGAGGAAGAACAACCATCAAGCGCTTTTCGGATCGCACCTGATTTTCATAACTTCCTGCAAAAGTAAAACTGACACCATCCGGAATTTCCAGAGTACGGTCAGTGATCTTGCTTTGCAGAAAGGCATCGGCAGCCTCCACCACTTCCACTTCGGCGTAACCGGGTTTCATATCAAAAAGCACATACCCAATTAAGAATGTATCCTCACTCTTGATACTTTGAGGACCACGCAAATACTCGATATTTGCTAATTGTCCCAATGGTATTTGATTTCCATTCGGAGCGGGAACCAAGATGCGGCCAAGTGATTCAATCTGATCACGCAGCTCACGAAGATATCGCACGCGCACTGGATACCTCTCGCGACCTTCCACGGTTGTCGTGATGCGTTTCCCGCCGATACCCACTTCAATCACCTCTTGCACCCGAGCCAATTGAATGCCGTATCTTGCAATAGCCTCTCGATCGATCACAATTTCCAAATAGGGTTTTCCAACAATGCGATCAGAAAAAACAGTGGAAGGTTCAATCGATGGAACCTCTTTGAGCAGCTGCTCTAATCTCAACCCAACCCGTTCGATCGTTTCCAAATCGGGTCCCTTGACCTTGATCCCCATCGGAGCACGCATGCCACTCTGAAGCATCACAATTCTCGCAGCAATGGGCTGCAGTTTAGGTGCAGAAGTAGACCCCGGAATCTTGGCTGCTTGAACAATGGCATTCCAGATATCTTCCGAGTTCTCAATACCGTTCCAAAAATCACGACCTTCATTCATTTCAGGATTTAATGCGGCTCTCCATAGGCGAAAAGGCCTGCCGTGTTTATCGCTAATCAATTCTCCTGCCCCATCTCTTTCAAATTTTCCCGACACGTAATAAGGCTGACCATCAGGCGCATTTACAGTATGCCCATGACGATCGCGGAAGTAATCATTTTGTTGTGAATCGTATCTGAATGTTAGTGGATGTCCCTGTTCATCCGTGATGTATTCGGGCAGGAAATTAACGATGGTTTCCACCATGGAAACAGGTGCGGGATCAAGCGGAGTTTCCGCTCGCCCCAGCTTGCCCACCACACTTTCTATTTCGGGGATTTGACGAATCGCCATGTCCTGCTTACGCATGGCGTCCATGGATTCGCCAATCGACGCATGAGGCATGGTCGATGGCATATACAGGTAAGAGCCCTCGTCCAGCGAAGGCATGAACTCCTTACCTAATCCAGGGAACAGGTGCTGTGCGTGAGCCAGGGGGGCAATGCTGCGCACCCCGTTTGGCAACCAACCAAATAACCCATTGAATCCTAACCAGGACATCCCTCCAAGCATCACAAGAACCAAGGGTAGTAACATAAAGATCAGGCGATGTCCCAAACACCATTCCAACATTGAACCGTAATATTTGAGAAACAAATGAACGACGGATAATAATCCCCCAATCATCGTACCCACAAAAATGCAATTAAGCAAAACCCCCTGCTCCAGGCCTAATGGTAACCAATGTTTTGCGAGAAAATAGCCAAGCACCATGACGGCCAAATAATTGAATACACGAGGTATATGCGTCGTGAATGATTCAGGCAAACGATGCTCCATCATGCGATAAGCACTGGTGATTAACAAAACGATGCCAAGCAGTCCCCAAAGCATGTGAGGAGAGGTTCCCTTCAAGTATCCGATCACCCATGTTGCACCTAGGCCTGCACCAGTGATGAAGACTAATCCGAACACGGTTTTCTTTAAGGTTTTACCTTTGATTTTGGAGGCAAATAAAGTGTGAGCAAACGGTGGGATCACGCAGATGGCAACCAACACAGAAGCCAACAATGCAAAAGTTTTAGTCCAGGCAAGTGGCGTGAATAGCTTTCCTTCAGCAGCCTCCATGGTAAACACCGGAAGAAAGCTGATCACGGTCGTCGCTACGGCAGTCAGCACAGCACTTCCAACTTCTTTGGAAGCTCGCAAAACGATCTGTAATGTATCCTCACAGGGCTGGGCGTCGTCCAGATTTTTGAGAATGTTCTCACAAATCACAATCCCCATATCGACCATGGTTCCAATGGCAATCGCGATGCCTGATAATGCCACAATATTGGCGTCCACACCCACTACTTTCATGGCACTGAAACAAATGAGCACCGATAGTGGAAGCAAACCAGCAATGAGCATGGAACTACGGAAATGCATGACCATGACAAGCACCACGATGATGGTGACCAGGATCTCTTCGAAGAGGGCATCGCTGAGTGTTTCCAACGTTTCATTGATTAAACCCGTACGATCGTAAAAGGGCACAATGGCCAGCCGACTCACAGTCCCATCAGCCAACGTTTTTTGGGGTAGCCCCGGTGTTAGTTCCGCAATTCTGGATTTTATATTCTGAATGACTTGAAGCGGATTCTCCCCGTATCGAACGACAACTCCCCCGCCGACAGCTTCGGCACCTTCCTTATCAAGTGCTCCCCGACGGAGGGCGGGACCATGGAGCACGTTTGCCACATTTTTTACATAAACGGGCACATTGTCATTTACCTTGATCACGCTGTTCTCAATATCTTTCAACGATTTAATGAACCCAACACCGCGAATGACATATTCCACCTGATTGACTTCAATCGTTCTGGCCCCCACATCTACGTTGGCCATCTTGACTGCCATGAAAACCTCTTCCAAACTAACGTCGAATGCACGCATGGCATCTGGATCCACATCAATTTGATACTCTCTTACATACCCTCCGACAGAAGCTGCCTCACTGACACCTTCAACCGAAAGCAACGCATAACGAATCTGCCAATCCTGAACCGAACGCAATTCATCTAAATCCCAACCTCCAGTTGGATTCCCTGACTCATCCAGCCCTTCCAAAGTGTACCAAAAGACCTGTCCTAATGCCGTTGCATCTGGCCCCAAAGTAGGTTGAACACCGGACGGCAGAACCCCAGAAGGAAGGCTGTTTAATTTCTCCAGCACCCTTGATCGAGACCAATAGAAATCAATGTTATCTTTGAAAATGATGTAAATTGTGGAGAAGCCAAACATGGAGTAGCTTCGAACCGTTTTCACCCCGGGCACGCCCAGAAGTGAAACCGTCAAAGGATAGGTAACCTGTTCTTCAACATCCTGAGGAGATCGCCCCATCCATTCAGTAAATACAATTTGCTGATTTTCTCCAATGTCCGGAATCGCATCCACCGGTAAAGGATCTCTTGGCAGATCACCTAATTCCCAATCGAAAGGTGCGACCAACAATCCCCATGTGATACAAGAGAAAACACCAAGAATGACCACCACCTTGTTGCGTAAACAAAATTCGATGAGCCTTCCCAAAGGCCCTGGCTTTTCTTGAGGCGATTTACTCATGGAGAAGATCATCCCCCTTTTCTGGTGTCAGGGTCAGGCGCTCTTTTAGCTCACCACAGGTAAACATTGAGCTGCCAAAGTAAGGGTTCTCAATCCCTGACTTGTTTTGAATCCAATCGCCACCCTTTCCCCTGAATGCCATGGGGCAGTGATAAATGAGTATCTCTTGCTCCAGGCCACTTCCGAATTGTTTCAGCATTGGGACCAGCGCGTTGGACAATTCCAAAAATCCCTCACGCACGTTCTGAATATCAGGCGCCTTGTCCATACGAATCAATGCAGCATCCATCAAATTGACATGACCATCCCAAAAAGACTCGCCATCTTCCTCAAGCATGCCTTCCTCCATTGTATCTAGTTGATGTTTCAATGAGGCTGTGTGTTCTTGACTTTTTTCTATGCTGTCATGGCTTAAGGAAGATTGAAGTTCAAGATAGTCGTTCAACATTAATTTCAACACTTGAGTCAAGGCATCAGGAACATCTGATACGGAAACCACTGGAGGGTTTGATTCCATTTGGTTATCATTTGATTTCCCTTGAGCATGACTGGAATGATCATGATGAGGCATGGAACCTTCTGCCCCATCTGGATTCATCATACTGGGTTTGGCTTGGATTTGAACTGCGCTGTCGATCTTGAAACTGCCTCTGCTAACAATTTGCTCACCTTCCTCCAAACCATCGAACACAATATAATAATCACCTGCCCTGGGCCCAAGCTCCACTACCCTCCCCTCAAAATGGCCGGGTTTGGTTGAGAGATAAACCACCGCACGTTTTCCAGTGATTAAGGGTGCTGATGCAGGAATCACCAAAGGAGCTTCTTCCTCCAAATGATCAGCAGAAACATATCCCATCGATTCGGCACTCACTAAATCCATGCCACATATATCACAGCTACCGGGCTCATTTTTAACAATTTCAGGATGCATGGGGCTAATCCATTTCCCCATTAAATCAGGATTCATCACACGCCCTCCTTTTGCCACTCGCGACTTAACAGTGGCACGAACAAACATGTCTGGCTTAAGCTTACCGTCGGGATTAGGAAGGTTGACCCTGATCTTCACCGTGCGAGTGCTGGAATTGAGAATGGGGTCAATGAAGGCAATTTGACCTTTGAACACCTGTCCAGGATAAGCTTCGGTTCGGAACTCGACGGCTTGCCCATAATGCAACCAGGGGAGATCAGATTCATATGCGTCGAGCTTGACCCATACTTTGGATAAATCTGCAATCGTGTATACCCGATTACCGGTTTTAACATACATCCCTTCCAAGGCATCCTTGTGAACGACTATGCCACTAATCGGTGAATTGATGGTGATATGGTCCGTGGAAGTTCCACTTTCTTCGATGGCTGAAATCTGATCTTCAGATAAGCCCCATAATCGCAGTTTCTCCTTAGTCGATTCGATATTGGCCAAGGATTTACTTTTCAAAAAATTGCTTTCACTGGTCTTCAAAGATTCAGATGTTTGGATAGCCTGAAGCAATTCTTCCTGTGCCGACAATAAATCAGGACTATATAAATCTACAAGGTGATCTCCCCTGTTGACCGCTACTCCAGTATAATCGACATAAAGCCGATCAAGACGTCCAGGCACCCAAGCGGTGATATAGGACAGGCGTGTTTCATCATATTCCACTTTACCCACCATCCTAATCTCTGTTTCAACAAACTTACGTTCGACAGCGGTTGTTTCGATTTCAGCCAATTTCATGGCTCTTGGAGAAAGCGATAAGGAAGGAAATCCCGCCAAATCATCGGTCCCGGATGTAACTGGAATAAGATCCATGGCACAGATGGGGCACTTGGCATTTGGATCCTGTAATTTAACAGACGGGTGCATCGAACATGTGTAAAAAGCAACATTGCTGTCATCTGCATGCTCCGTTAAACCATCCATGCGAATTTGTTTGGAGCTGCCTTTAAAAAGCATTCCTGCAAGAAAAGCCAAAACAACAATGGGGATATTGAATAATAAAATCTTTTTCATAATTTAGGACTTCCCTCCATTTGCAGAGGCTGGGGTAATTTTCTACCAAGGATTCGTTCAATTTTCGCAAGACTGATTTCGTGATCAGTCCGCGCTCGTTCATAAGATAGTTGAAATTCGAGCAACAGGCGTTGAGCATCGATAAGTTCAGAAAATTCTACGCGCCCCCCTTCATAAGATTCACGCGCAACATTCAGTGAATTCCTGGCCAAGGTTGTGAGTGTCGTTTGATATAATATGAATTTTCGTTCAGCATCTTGAAATTCAAACAACGCCATTTTCAGATCAGCATTGAGTTGATTCCTTGAATTCTGAAGGTCGGCTATGGATGCATGATACTGGTGTTCCGCTTCGGCAAGAGCGGCACGTTTTTTTCCATACCACAAAGGAATATTCAGCGAAAACATTACCATTACGGGATCCTTTCCACTGTCCGATATACCAGGATTGGCAGATTCCCCGGTAGCAATGTAATCCACGCCCAGCTGCACATCGGGATAGAATTGTTTTTTAGCTAGTGCTACATCAATGGATCTTGTTTTCACCTGATGCTTCAGCCGTTTCACCTCGTGATTGGATTTATTGATGAATGAAGACAACAGATCCCACTCAATCGAAACCGGCGAGTATGTGATGGTTTTTGGCATGGGTAGATGGTTCTCGATTTCTAAACCAACGGCGACATTTAGTTTCCCCAAAACAGGAAGGCGCATTTCATTCAAAGTCTTCAATCGGTCTTCCAATTTGCCAATTTCAATCTGGGCCTGCATGACGCCACCTATCCCACTTCCTGCCCGCACTTTCGCCTGAGCCACACCTTCGAGATTTTTCAGCAATTCAATGTTTTGGTGTGTAATATCAATTGCCTGGCCCAGGTAATAATATTCGTAATAAGCAGCTTTCACTTGGTAAAAAAGCCTTACCTTTTCCGCATCAAAACGTTCTTTTGCTATTTCGGCTTCCTCTGAGGCTTTATCATTTCTCAAACCTAATTCCCCGAACCAAGGAAAGGTTTGAGCAATCCCAACACGGTGATTTTGCGGTCCCACACGTGTCTCCACTTCGCTAATGTAATAACCATAGTTGAATTTGGGATCGGGTAGTGAATAAACCTGTGGAATTCGTTCAAGAGCCGCCTTCCATTGTGAAAACTTAGAACGCAATCCAGCATTTTGTAATGCCGCATATTCCAAATAACCTTCTAAAGAATACTGTAGTTCCATTTCGATTCCTTGATCGGAAATGGATGCCGTTGGGTTCAATTGAGGCATTTTTTCGGTCGTCCCATTTCTATGATCATAGGAATTGGAAATAGATGTGGCACAGCCCAACATAAGGACACTTGGAACTAGGCTCCAAATAGGATTAAGTAAATTTTGTATATTCATCGGGAAATCTCACCATCAATCGAACGATTCTATGAAGGCCCGAATGACTTGCCTGACCGACGAAACGTCAGTCTCTGGCAGATTAATTAAAATCAAAGACCACAAGAAAACAGGTGGTCACAACGAGAAGTGGAGGATTAGGAAAAAGAAGGAGGAGCCTGGCTGTGAATAGCCGGCCCAAGACACAGTTCAGGTGTGAGCGTCCAGTCACGCCATGATTGAGAAGACAAGTAATCGAGCATTGTCTCAATGGACGAAACGGGCTGAATACTTGGCAAAAGGCAATGTTGGGGGATCAGCAAATCATGAGCCTGAACCCAATCAGCTTGATGTGCGTTTTGACTGATCAAATCCACAGAACAACAACAAAGGCTTCCTCCTTCTGAATCTGATGATCCCGAATTGGAATGGCAAGGAGGCGAGGATGCTTTTGTTGCGCCGTGACAAGTGGCAGACGTTTCGGTGGATGAACCATCCCTGAAGTGATTCAGGTCTGCCCCCATCAGACACAAGGTTTGGCAATAGACAAAACTCGCCAACCAACAAAGACATACGACCGATGCCGTCAGACGTCGGATCAAGGCTTTGTTTGGATAACGTGCATTCACTGGATTAGATTTACATCCACAGCCCAGTTATTTCCATCTTTTTTATCAGATTATGAGTAATCGTGAAATGATTCAGGCAGATCAAACTGCTCAATCGTCGCATTGTAAAAAGTTCACCGAGAGGAAATACCGAAGGAAATCATCAAATCAGGATATAAGTATTTGAGCCACAACATACACTTATTTCAAAAAAAATTGCTTACTTACTGCCCCCGTTGCAAAAGAGTCAATTGAAATCAAGCCTTAAGGATTTGCGTCAGAGCGCTCTGTCGATACCAGAAGAAGGACTAATTAAATCTGACTCAATACCTTTCCAAGACGGTTTCCTCGAAATCAGATGGATTCACCCGGCCAGCCTTGACTGGCTCATCTGACACATGTCGTTCAAAAAATACGCTGTGTGTTTGTTGACGTATGGATATGCATCTAAGATCTCCCCTTTGCCAAACATGCGGGGATCCCCATGACGTTTGAAATCTGGAGTCGTTAGATCGCGCATTTGGTTTTTGGTCGAGATAAGGTTTGGCCCCACGCAGACTGGAACCGCAAAGAATATACATATCCCAGGCGTCCACTCGCAGTGCTGTGAGGTTTGGGAGGTTCCTATCTCACCCCTTCAAGCCAGGACATCACGAACGACCCCACCATGCACGTCTGTTAATCGACGATCGAATCCATTGTAATAATAACTCAGGCGTTCATGATCAAAGCCAAGAAGATGAAGAACCGTTCCGTAAAAATCCCAGACGGTGGTTGGATTTATAGCCGCTCTTCGACCAAATTCATCTGTCGCGCCATAACTCGTGCCGCCCTTGACACCCGCACCTGCCATCCAGCATGTGAAGCCGTCGGGATTATGATCACGGCCAGAAGTTCCTTCCTGATGTGTTGGCATGCGCCCAAACTCGGTCGTCCATAAGACCAGAGTGTCGTCCAGCATGCCACGTTGTTTGAGATCCGTCAGCAAAGCGGCCGTTGGTTGATCAAAGATCGGACAATGCCGCTCGTAATCAGATTTCAAGGTCTTGTGCGCATCCCAATTCAACAGTCCGTCCACTCCGCTGGCTCTTGATGCACAATAGAGATTTACATAGCGTACGCCACGCTCCAACAAGCGCCGAGCCAGGATGCAATTTTGTGCATAACCATCCTTGAGGGTATTACTGTCGCCGACTCCATAAAGCTTTCTCACTGAGTCTGGTTCTCTACTTAAATCCGAAACCTCTGGAGCAGAGAGCTGCATACGTGCCGCTAATTCATAGGCAGCCATTCTCGCCTGCAGAGCGGAATCACCGGATCGATCTTCAGCGTGTTGTTGATTCAAAAACTCAATCAATGATCGTGTTCTTTGTTCTTCTGAAGCAGAAACCCCCCCTGGGCGTGTCAGGTTTCGAATGGGCTGTTGCGCACTCATCAAGATGGCCTGATGCCTTGCGGGTAAAAACCCATTGCTCCAATTGGCTTTTCCATTCGGGGGCTCCCCTCTTACGTCCGGGATGGCCACATAGGTCGGTAGATTTTCATTGGCCGAACCCAAAGCATAACTCATCCACGCTCCCGTGCTTGGGAAGCCTTCGGTGGGATGACCAGTGTTCATGAAAACACATCCCGGACCATGTGTGTTTGTCCTGGAATGCATGCCATGAAAAAAGGCAATATCATCCACGTGTCTGGCCATGTAAGGTAACATAGAGGAAATCTTTTTTCCACTTTGACCACTCGCAACAAAGGGCCATGGACTGCGCATTAGATTGCCATTTTTACCCTGGAAGGAAAGGAAGGCCTCTTCTCCGGGAAGTGGCTTCCCATGCCATTGATCCAGCCCGGGCTTATGTTCCCACAAATCCATATGAGAGGCCGCTCCGGGACAAAAAATCTGAAGCACTCTCGAAGCTTTTGGCAGATGATGCGTCTGCCCCAAACCAGGTTCCCAATTACGTGGGACATCGGCCAGCCCCTCCTGTCTCAACAAGGCTGTCAAACCCACACCTGCCAGGCCAGTGTAAACATCATGTAAAAATCCGCGTCTATTTCGGAGAGCCTGCCATGCGGATTGTGTTGGAGTTTTCATCATGCTTTGAATGACAGATCAATCAATGTGGATAAATTCATTGGAATTAAACAATGCCCGGCAAAAAAGAACACCTCCCAGATCTGCTTTGTAAGCCAGTGCTTTTTGCAATTCACTTTCTACTGGGTTTCTCCCATAGGATCTCAAATAGGCAAGCGTAACCCATCGTTCATCATCGCCTGCTGAATCTTGATCTAATTGATTTGAAAGTGCTTTTGCCATGTCGAGTGTAAAAGAGTGATTCAACAGGGTAAGCGCCTGAAGCGGTGTGGTGGTAGAGGCTCGTTTCGGCGCAGGAAAAGCCGGATCTGGACAATCAAATTCCGTCATCAGATCAACAATGGCCGCGCGTGCATTGTGATGATAAATACCGCGCCGATAAGTTTCAGAACCATGATGATCCAATGGCTGGTAGGTAGCGACATTATCTTGAAGATAGCGGTACAACTTGAAACCAGCCCCCCCCATTTCCTCCTCGAGCATTCCCGATACTTTCAGCATGGAATCACGAATCTCCTCTGCAGAAAGTCGGCGAGGTGGGAATCGCCAGAGAAATTTGGAATCTGCATCTGCACGAGCAGCATCGGATCGAAAAGTGGAAGACTGTCGATACGCTTGAGACATCAGCAATAATTTGTGGAGCGGTTTCATGCGCCATCCATTGTCCAAAAGCTGACCTGCCAACCAATCCAGCAAATCCGCATGACTTGGCTGACTTCCCATGACACCAAAATCACTTGGAGTACTGACCAAACCATGACCAAAGTGTTTTTGCCAGATGCGATTCACCCACACCCGCGGCGTCAATGGATTCTCGCCGGACACAAGCCAATTGGCGAGCGCCAACCGCCTTTTTCCTTCGGCAGCCCCCGGATCAAGGCGATAACCTTCAGAGGCTGTATCGAAAGCAGAGAGGCTCGCAGGCACAACTTCCTTACCTTTACGCTGAGGATTTCCTCCGATGAACACATAGGTTGATTCTTCAATACCAGTGAAATTTCCCGCCCACCAGCGGGGCAGTTCAGGCACATCCTTGCGCTCGCGATCCACTCGTGCGATGGCACGATCCAGCCCCTTCAATTGCTGCCGCTCCTCACTCGTTTGCTCCATCTTCATCCAACGCCACTTACGATGTGCTTCGTTGACGGGTTGGCGGTCGTGAGAGTCCGCCACCTTTTCCCATTGCTCACCGTCTAACGAAACTTCCAGTCGATACTCAGAGACAAAATTGGCAACCTGCTGATTGCCTGCATCGCCGCCTCTGTCACTGGAAAAATAAATACGATCGATTTCATTTGGTTTGGAAAGTGTGATGCTCAGTTCAGATCCCCGAGCAATCCAGCGGGCTCCGTATTCACCGTCAATCGTCAACTGCGCACTGTATGCCTTCACAAAATCTTCTGCAATACGGCTTGCACCCTTTGCGAATCCCCCCAAAGCGAGTGACGCAACATTCTGCCCCGTTTTTCCTGAGGTCCATACTTCGAATTCGTCGATCCCGTAACCTGAGCTTGCATATGGATTGCTTTCGGTGCCTTCCACGATTAGTCGAACATATTTTGCAAGCCGCTTTTCAAACCGTTCTTCAACTCCCGTTCGCTTGATCGGGTCTCTTGTCCAGGATTCGGCAAACAAATCTTTTTTCATTTCCGCACGCTTCAGGATGACAAGCTCAAGTCTCTCTCTCTCCTTTGCCAGTCCATTTCGTTCAGCATCCAGTGGCTCCATCATTCTCTTGCGTTGCTCGCGTTCTGCATTGCTGGCAATTTCACGCGAACCATGGCGTACTCCTGCAAAAGTCGCATACCACCGGTAATAGTCTTCCTGAGAGATGGGATCGAATTTATGGTGATGACAGCGCGCGCAACCTACGGTCAGGCCAAGAAAGGCTTCGGAGCTGGCACGGATCATTTCATCAATGGTGTTGGCGCGGATCTGAGCAGCCTGAGCGGGATCCTGATTTCCCACATCATCATATGGACCACAAACCAGAAAAGTGGTTCCAATTTCGACATCCGGTTGATTGGGACCGAGCTGGTCACCGGCAAGATGCTCCTTGATCAATCTGTTCAAGGGTTTGTCCTGGTTAAAAGAACGGATGACATAGTCACGGAAAGGCCAGGCATTTCGAATGATTTCGTTACGCTCAAATCCGCGACTTTCACCAAAACGTATGACATCCAGCCAGTGCCTGCCCCATCGTTCCCCGTAATGCGGCGAAGCCAGGAGTCGATCCACCAGGTGCTCATACGCATCGGGTGAAGGATCACCGACAAATCGCTCAACCTGCTCCACTGAAGGAGGCAAACCTGTGAGATCAAAGCAAAGCCTCCTGATCAACTGCCTGCGACTGGCGGGCAATGAAGGTGATAAATGCTGGTTTTGAAGCTCCTCGAAAATAAAGGCATCGACTGGATTCCGTTTCCATGAAACTGGAGCTTTCGTGACATCAGGGACGCTCACTTCTTTCAGCGCTTGAAAGGCCCACCATGATGCGTCTGCCTGAGAAGCTTCCTTGAGGACCTTACCTTTGGGCCAGAGAGCCCCCTGAACCACCCATTTCCGCAAAACCCCTACCTGTTCAGAGGACAAAGGATCGCCGTCTTCGGGCATCTCCGGTTTCTTCCCTGCACTCACGGGCTCGACCAGGTCCAGCAAATGGGATTGATCTCCGTTCCGGATATCCAGGTAACCTCCGTTACGCAGGTCATCAGGTGTTGCGAGCGAAACATCTCCTTCTTCGTTACCGGGGTAATGACAGCGCAGGCAATGCGTCTCGAGCATGGGCGCGACCTTCTCCAGAAACAGTTTCGAGTCATCGGCATGAACCGTCACTCCAAAAAGCAAAACAAACGGAAGAATGCAACAGGAAGATGACATCAACCTGTTCAAAGTCACATTCTGAAGCCATTGACTGAGGGAATGTTTCATTGTTCTCAACTTTTCATGCACCCAAATCAGCCCCCTTTTATTGCCACATGGGATTATCCTGATGGGATCGTTCCATTTCAATACTCAGCTGGGTCACCAAGGACTGATGGTTTCCTGCCACATCGTGCAACTCGCCCAGGTCCTGATCAAGTCGGAACAGCTCAAAGGAACCATTTCGATGCTTCACCCCTTTCCATGGCCCCAGTCGGATGGCCTGAAAATGTCGACCTCCACCATGAAACTCCCAATAAAGATATGGATGCTGTTTCTGGCGTCGATCATTACCCAACAAAGCGTCCACAAAACTAATGGAATCCAGTCCTCTGGGTGCCCGTGTTCCTGCCAACTCTGCAGCGGTTGTCATAAAGTCACCAAAATAGCCAATGTGATCCGAGACAGATCGAGGTGCAATTTTACCTGGCCATCGAACAATCATCGGCACACGAATACCACCTTCGTAAAGGTCACGCTTGATACCACGCAAAGGTCCGTTGGAATCATTGAAATCAGGATCGTTGCCACCCTCTCGGTGCGGTCCATTGTCAGAGGTAAAAAACACAATGGTATGTTCATCAATGTTCAAATCCTCCAGCAAGGCCATGAGTTTACCAATATCGGCATCCAGGCGACTGATCATAGCTGCGTGCCCTTTTTGAGGTTCAGGCCAATCCATAGCTGAATATACCCCATAATCCGGGACTTCCATTCCACGCTTACCACCTTCGTTATTGGCATGAGGAATCGTCAATGACAGATACAGAAAGAACGGATTTTCATGGTTGCGTTTCACAAATTCAAGGGCTTCATCGGCACATAAATCATGCGAAAAGGTCGTTCGATCGGTCGCATACCCTGCCCCGTCCAAACGATCATTTTCCACCTTGTTACCTTTCAAAGGAACGCGTGTTTCATTTCGAAAAAGAAATTCTGGGTAATAGTTGTGCGCATGTCGCTGACACAGGTAGCCGAAAAAATAGTCAAAACCCTGACGATTCGGATGCCCCGTTGAACCTGGGCCACCGAGGCCCCATTTCCCAACGAGTCCCGTGGTGTATCCAGCCTTCTTCAAAACTTCAGCCACTGTGACGGTATCATCAGGCAATGGCCACTGTCCCATGGGCTTGATCTCTCGATTCCCTCTCACCAGGGCATGCCCGGTATGATATCCTGTCATCAGAACGCATCTTGAGGGAGCACAGACAGTCGAGCCGGCATAGAATTGCGAAAACCGCATCCCCTGCTCTGCCAATTGATCGATCTTTGGCGTCTTGATGCGTTGTTGTCCGTAACACCCAAGATCACCGTAACCTAGATCATCTGTCATGATATAAATGATGTTGGGTTTTCCGGTTCCTGCCAGAGCAGTGGCTCCCATCAAGGCAACCAAGATGATCTGAAGGCTCAATTTTGTGATGAAATGAAATTGTGTTTTCATGTTGGGTCTATGGAGTGATGCAGGAGATCTTAAAAAACCATCGCCATTAGACCAATGAATAAATGCCAGAAGCAGGCATTTGATGGAACAAATGATCAGGTGCGCCTGTCACTTCAAGCTTGAAGATTTGCCTGAGGGGGATAGTTTCCTGCCGTATTCTGGTAGACACCATTGCTCAAGACATCTTAATTAGCTTGCTATGAAATATCTCTCGCAGTTGCCCAAGTTCATCTCTGGAGCCATTGTCATTTTTACATGCGCTCTTTCACCTCAAACATTCTCTGCTGAAATCACTACTGAACAGGCAAAGGAAAAAGTCGATGACAGCAGTCATCTCAATCGATATTTCGGTCAGGAATTCGGGAGAATCGGACAACTGATTGGCACCGACAATGAAGCCGCAGAAAAAAAACTGACGGATCTCATCCGGGTGGTGAGCGAAATGACCCCCGAAAACGAGGATTCGAAGGCTCTTATTCCCAGAGCTCATTCGGCAATTGAATTTTATCAAAAACAGATAAAAGCAGCAAAAACATCCATCAACGAAATCATTGAAAAACTCAATGCCAACCCAAATGACGAAGAGTCCATAGGCATTTATTTCACGCATAAAAACATGACCCTGCAAAAGCTGATAGTGGCTGATGTTGAGGAAGCAGAAAGGCAATTGAAGGAAGCAAAAACTTTTGTTAATGCCACCAAGGAGAAGGCATCAGAAGATGCCATCAAGTCCATTTACGAAACAGGACTGACCAGTTTGACTCGATTCGATGAAGCATTGAGTCGCGCACGCAAGCTCGAAAACATGGTCGGTCAAGATGCTGGCCCTTTGGCAATCGAGGCTTGGGTCAATGGAGAACCCATGGCTGCGGAAGACCTCAAAGGCAAAGTGGTGCTTCTTGATTTCTGGGCTGTCTGGTGTGGGCCATGCATCGCCACCTTCCCGCATCTGAAACACCTTCAAGAAGCCTATGGAGACAAAGGTCTGGTCATCCTGGGACTTACCCGATATTACAATTACGAATGGAATGAAAAAGCCAAGCGCGCCAGCAGGAGCGAGGCAACAGTAGAGAAAGCCGATGAGCAAAAGATGCTGGTTGAATTTGCCAAATCACATGGCCTCGAGCACCGTTTTGCGATTCAGTCAGACAATTCCATGAGCGAATATTATGGAGTCACGGGAATCCCGCATGTCGTGGTGCTGGACCGCAAAGGAAAAGTCCAGTTAATGAGGGTTGGCAGTGGAGGACAAAACTCCCAGGATGTGGAAGACAAAATCAAAGAGTTGCTTTGATAACTCAGCCGACGAGGAGTGAGCGCACAGATAGTCAAATGGACATTTTATTTGAAAATCACCACCAATTCTTGCCAGCGCAACAAGAGATGGCTTTGGCATGATCCATCCATTCATGAAATCAACATTCGTTAATTCCCCGCTTTCTTTGGCCAGGCAATGGTTCATTGCGGTGATCACCCTGACGCTGACCGCAGGTATGATGGCAGAGGATGAAATCACACCGACAAGAATCGTTCCATTCAAACAGATTGAAAATGTCACGCTGTCATTGCACCTGTTTACGCCGGAGGGACATCAATCCACTGATACGAAACCCGCCATTGTTTTTTTCTTCGGCGGTGGCTGGAATGGAGGAACACCTGAACAGTTTTACCCTCAAAGTGCCTATCTGGCATCCAGGGGCATGGTAGCCATCTGCGCTGAATACAGAACGAAAAACAATCATCAAACCCGTCCTGACAAATGTATCGAAGATGGAAAATCAGCCATGCGATGGGTTCGGTATTTCGCTCACGAGCTGGGTATCGACCCACATAGAATCGCTGCCGGCGGTGGTTCAGCCGGGGGGCATGTGGCTGCAACCACAGCAACAGTCGAGGGGTTCAATTATCCAATGGATCCACCTGTGGACTGCGCACCTCAGGCACTTGTATTGTTCAATCCTGTTTATGACAACGGACCAGGTGGATATGGTCATGATCGTGTTGCCGATTACTGGGAATCCTTTTCTCCTATGCACAATCTGGACGAGAGCACTCCACCAACCACCGTTTTTCTGGGTACGCATGACAAACTTATCCCCGTGGAAACCGGGGAAAAATTCCAAGGGCTCATGCATGCACTGGGATGCCGAAGCGAACTTCATCTTTACGAGGCCCAGGGGCACGGGTTCTTCAACAAAAACAAATACAAGGAAACGCTTTATCAGGCAGATTTGTTTCTGACCTCGCTTGGATTTCTAACTGGCGCTCCTTCCTTCAGTCCGGAGCATTAATCAAGCCCAACTGTTCTCGCTGGCGCCGTCATGGCCACTGGATAAGTGCAGTCATCTTTCAGATTTCAGCGCTTTTGCCATTATTTTGTGAGCGCTCCAGATTTAGTCGCTTTGCTGTTTTTTTGAGTTCCTTGTGAATTGATACAGCCAACGAGCCCTTTTTAAACCCAAGAACTTTGGTGTTTTTAAATCCGAAATGAGATTCAATGGACTCCACTGAGTAGCATTGTAAAATGGGTAAATGAGAGTATTGGCGACAGATCTCCTCTATCCGGTGTTCTGAAATATCCTCTGTAATCAGAATGAAATGAAGTTTCTTTTTGAGGCGGGCCAGAAGAGACTCCCCAACCACCACTGCTCGCGCTCTCAATGCAAATGGGAAGAGGCGTTCGACTGGAGATTGATTTGGTTTATTTGGCGATTTGTTGATTGGGTCCTCGGTCATCAGTTTGCTTGTCGGAAGCGTGGTTACACCCTAAGCTGCGACAAAGCAATCACAAACCAAAATCGATCCATTATCAAAATACGATGAAATCCAAAATCATATTGAGCCTGTTCTTAGCATCGACCTTTTTATCGTGGGGGCAAGGATGGGTGTCGCTTTTTGATGGCAAATCATTTGCAGGTTGGGAAGGTAATTACCATTACTTCCGAATAGAAAACAACGCCATTGTAGGCGGAATGACCTATGCCGACATTCCACGCAATCAATTTCTGAGCACCGAAGATACCTATCAGGATTTTGAACTACAACTTCAGTTCAGATTGGTAGGCAAACAAACCAATGCAGGCGTTCAAATCCGAACCCGACGCATCCCTGACCACCATGAGGTCATCGGGTATCAGGCAGATCTGGGACAAAATTACACAGGTTGCCTCTATGATGAATCCCGTCGTCGCAAGATCCTCGCCGAACCAGATCGTGAAAAACTGGCCAAAGTTTTAAAACCCGATGAATGGAATGATTACGTCATTCGCTGCGAAGGCAAGCGCATCCAACTTTGGATCAATGGATATCAGACTGTTGATTATACTGAGGCAGACCGCTCGATTGAACTGGACGGAATCATCGCCTTGCAAATTCACGGAGGTCCTGCAGGTGAAGCCTGGTATCGAAACATCAAAATAAAAAAACTCCCCTAATACTCGTCTACTGTCGTCCGGTGGAGTCGACGCACCCGGTGATTTTCGCTGTCACCGACATAGACAGAGCCATCCTTGGCAACGAAGATACCATGCGGTCTGGCTAACTGGCACCTGAGTGCAGGCCCATCAGGGCCGTCACCCCGTTTTCCCGTTCCGGCAATAAGCTCAAGCCGTCCTGTTCTTGTGTTCAAGACGCGTATGCTGTGACTTTCCGTATCCGCGAGCCAGACATGGCCGTCAGGCCCAATGCTGAGCCCTTTGGGTCCAGACAGTGTTGCCTCTCTGGCTGGCCCCCCATTGCCGGTAAACCCTTTTTTTCCTGTACCCGCTCTGTGTAGCAATTGCCCCTTTTTCATGTCGACACGATAGACAGCATTCCCCTCTCTCAATGCCAGCCAAAGATCGCCATTCTCCGAAATGTCCAGAGCACGCGGTCCATTCAAAGGGGTATGAAAAAGAGGGGAACCATTGGGTGTTGGCTTCTTTTCTCCCGTTCCACTTAATGTTTCCACGAGATGACTGGAACGCCCCACTCTACGAATCCGATGATTGCCGATATCGCAGATAAGTAGATTCCCCCAAGTATCAAACTGGATACTGTGCGGACGGTTGAACTCAGCTTGAATGGCAGAACCTCCATCCCCTGAATAACCAGCTTTCCCCAGGCCAGCGAAGGTAGTAATGATGCCTGTCCTGGCATCGACTTTTCGTACGAGATGATTGGGCATTTCCACAAAAAACATATGACCTTCTCGATCAAATCTAATTTCATAGGGTTGATTCAGCCGAGCTTCAGTCGCCTGCCCGCCATCCCCCGAATACCCGGCCTCACCGGATCCCGCTACAGTAGAAATCACCCCATCATCCGAAAGCTTCCGGATAATGTGATTGTCGATATCACAAAAATATAACGCCTTGTCGGGCCCGACAACCAGACCGTAAGGATTGTTCAACTGTGCCTCGATTCCGGGACCACCATCACCGGAATAACCTTTCAGGCCGGTGCCTGCCACTGTCTCAACAATCCATTCTGCAGCAAGGGATTGATCCGATAACAAGAGCCCCAACCCAGTGAATAACAAAGCAAAGGAGGCGACACAAACATGAGCATACCCTTTGAAATTGACGTGCAACTGAAACATCGCTCCATGTCAGTCCCTTGCTCATTGATTTACAAGAAAAAATGGCTGAGGTCTCGTTACACATGAATGAAGCGTTCTATACTGATCCACCCTCGCGTTGCCAATGGCAGAGTTTAGTCAAGGGAACAACCGAAAGCCAGAGTTCTCATCTTAATGCGGGGCAGCTGTCTACTGAGTGACTTTGGTAAAATTCGAATCGTAAACTGAGTCTATCTGGAACCCATCGACTCCCTCCTTGAGGAGGCGTTGAATGTCTCTGCCTGCTGATTCCATATGCTCATCTGCAGGATAACGAAATGTATTGATCGCAGGAAAAATGAGCGCACGTGCTTTCTTCAGCTTTTCAACATCACCCGGCAACAGTTGATTTGGTAACCCGAACCAGAACCGTTGACCTAATCGAATGCTGCGTCCTTCGCGCAAATGAAGCATTTCATTCGAAGTGGGGGTGAACATGACGTGCTTCATGAGACTCCGCATTTGTTCTGAACCCGAGATGGTGATCGTCGCATGCTGCAGGTGGTTCTTGAGAATGAGTAGATCTATCTCCTTCAGGAAGACCTCATTCTTCTGACCCGATTTAAAATCCAGCATCACCCCCAGATTGAGATCGCGACAAAGCCCCAGAGCGCCATCCAGGGTAAGGATATGGTCCTGTGAATTCAGGTACTTGGTATCTGCGAGTTCACTCGAGACAAAGTCAGCAATCCGCCCGGGACGACCGCAGGCTTTATCCAGTGATCGATCATGAAACACAACCGGCACACCCTCTCGAGATGCCTGCACGTCCAGTTCCACCATATCATAACTTCGTTCAGCAGCGCGCGTGATGGCGGTCAATGAACACTGCGGCGCATCCACCGATACCACACCTCCTCGATGCGCGATCAGAATGGGGCTTCTTGTGGTTAAGTCACCACGATCCGTTAAATCAATCATTCCATCAGCCGCGAGCTGAGAGCTAAGGGTCATGAAGAGTATCAGGCTCAGTCTCATGACCATGCATCGGATTCGTGTCTCACTCATCATGCGCGCATCTTCAAAAAGAGCAGGTGAATCTGAATGGATCAGCCTGCCCTTTCCATTTTTGGAGAAGCAATCCAATCAACAGGGAGAGGTTAGGCACGCAGAAACCTTCGATATATGGCCAGCATGAGCTCGAAGTCGAACCTGTCCTTGATATTTCACAGAACAATTTGGCAGCGCACTGTTCCATAATCAAAATCATGCCAGTTCAGATTCCATGGATCGCAGCAACCCATCCGGTTCACGCAAGGCTAATTCGACCATGGCATCAGCACGCAATTGAGCATTTGCCACGGCATAAAACCTCAGTTGAGGTGCATTTCCCGAGGGTCTGATATGACCGATGTCTTCATTATCAAAGTAGAAACGGACACCATCAATGTAGTTCATGCGCTGTATGGCGGTAAATCCTTCATCGGGTTGAAAATATTGAGTAGCCTCCTCACACAGATGGGCAATCATCAGCATCTCCTCAGTGGTCGCTGACCGCCTTTCACCAGAGCTAAAACGAAGCTGAGCTTCCCCTTCCCTCAATTCCCAGTCCAGTAAACCTTCAATGTCTGGCGTCCATTTCTGAAGCAGAGCCCGACTGGATTCTTGCGGAAATTGATCGATCAACCCTGCTTTCCCAAAGCGCGCAGGCAGTTTTCCCAGCAAATCAACAATGCTGCCCTTTTGCTCGACGGCAGCAAAGAGGACACAGAGAATAGGAAAGAATGCATCCCGTGTCGCAAGGGGACTTAGTTTACGCCCGTCAAATGTGAGCTCTGAACCCACCATAAATCCTCCGTTCGCTTCCCATCCGACCACAGAGCGACCTTTATCCCGATGGACGGCGTCCATGGTTTGAATAACATAGGGGGACCCAATTTGTGTCTTGAATGGCTGGATACCCTTGACTGCCAGATGTTGATCCACCGCGTCATTGGAACTGACTGGCACGACAACATCCTGTGCCTTTAGAAAATCAGCCACCAGCAAACCCAGCAAATCGCCATTGATAAACTGCAACCTCCCCCAGCCATCCACTCCACAAACGAGCGGACGATCACTGTCTCCATCGGTTGAGATCACCGCATCCAGACGTATCCCATTTTCCGTTTTGGCTTCAACAAATGACTGAAGCTGATTCAACCGTTCGTTGGATATATCTTCTGTGTCAATGGGAACGAATGTATCACTTCTTCCCTCGGTAAAAACTTGCGCTCCCAATGATTTGAGCAATTCAACGAGCATATCCCTCCCAACCGCCGAATGTTGATAGACCAGAATTTTTTTCCCTTTGAGAAACCCTGAAGGGAAAAAGTCGGTGAACCTTTTTAGATACGCGTCATGCGCCGCTGGCTCTGAATCTGGGAGCTCTGGCACAGACTCGGGCTTGAGCCATCCTTCACCATCAAAAATAGATTGATCTTCCCCCATGGCATATTGGATTTGGCGGACCTGCAAAACGCTGGAGAGAATAGCTGACTCATCTGATTTGAGAATTTCGCCTTGGGGTCTGTTGAATTTAATGCCGTTGCGGTCAAAAGGGATATGACTTCCCGTCACCATAATGCTTGCCTGGTGACGCTTTACCGCAAAATAAGTCAGTGCAGGGGTAGGCAGGCGCCCAAGGTAACAAGTGACAAGTCCAGTATCATGAATGGCCCTCACAACGGCTCGCATGATGCTTCGTTCAGGACTATTCGTGCTGGGTCTCAAATCACCTGAAAGACATACCATGTCTCCCACCTTGATCTGCTGGCGATCCATGAGAAATTCAAGAAATCCGGCAGCGTTGACATAGACCTCCAGATCGGTCATGTCTTCAACCAGCCCTCGCAATCCACTCGTTCCAAATCGAAGAGCAGCCGGAGTACGACCGCGAAACTTGAATTCGTCTTCTGTATGTTGAGAGGCAATCATTTTTTGCTAGGCACGAGCGCCAGAAATATCCTGACATCTGGATCGAGTTCAAGCGTATAGCGAACATCGTGGCAAATCAACAGTGGGCTTCCCTGTTTCATGGCAATTTCACCACCCTCCCACTTCATACGACAAGATCCATTTGCAGGCATTTTTGTCGGAAACAGGATCTCAGGTCCATTGGATGACAGGGTCACTTCAAGCTGGCCGCTACCGCTCGCTATTTGATTCAATTCAAACTCAGCAGCACCGGATGAATATTTTTGAACCGTATTGGATTCCCGCAAGGGCTTTGCCGAAAGGATATCCACTTTTTCAGGATTGAATGAAACGTGTTGCATTAACTCATCAACATCCACGTGCTTGGACGTCAACCCACCACGCAGCACGTTATTGGAATTCGCCATGAGCTCAACGCCTACCCCTTCGAGGTAGGCGTGCAAGACTCCCGCCGGCAGATACATCGCCTGACCGGGGAGCAAGGAAACAAGGTTCAGTAGAAAAAACGACATCAATCCTCGATCGTGCAATCCATGCTCAGAGCAGCAGTTATTTGATTGTAAGACCCAATATTCGGCGGACTCTCTGGAAAACGGCTGCCTGAAATGCCTTTCCTTCAAGCGCTGGATAACGACAGCCAATCGCTCGTGCACGTCCCCTGCATCCATGCTCATCAGCTTTCCATACAATTTACGGATAGAATGAGAGGCATCTTTTTCAAACTCGTTCAAAAGAAAGGAAAACTCAGGCAAAGCGCTCAATTGATCCCTGATTTCATTGATGGGCCGAAATCCACGCAAGCCATAAAATGGAGTAAGTGCTGCAATGATTTCCGGTTTGTGGTTTACATCCTTGTAGTTTCTATGTCGGGCATCCAACGCAACACCAATCTCATTTTCTTTTTTGAACCCCTCCTCAGCTGCACTTTTTGTTGGATGAACCTGAATAGACAAGGGTTGAGCCGCTGCCAGTATTTTGAAGAGAAAAGGCAAAGCCCCCTTGAAAGAAGCACGCACGCGCTCCCCTAGCACCGTGAGAGGAAAATTTGCTATCACCTCCGCAAGTGAAATCCACTGACCATCAACAAGTACGTCAGACGGCAAGTCAGAATGAGCCCCCATCCAAAATTCGGCCCAGGGGCGTTTGTCCCTGTTGGGTTTTCCGGTCAGGGCCGGTATGGAATAAGGGTCTCCCCAGTCATAATGCTGCACGTGGCCGCGTAATGGATATGCACCTGGAAAAAATTGCTTCACAGGAACACTGAAACGAAAAGACTCCGGCAATGTCAACCGAGAAGATAAAAGAGAGTCATTGCCTGATCTGGCTCAACCGCATAAATTGAAGTCATATGTATCAGGTTGCAGGAATATTGAGAGATATCTTCAAGACGTGGGCTCATTGCAAACGTGCCACCATAGTGGCTGTTTGTCTGGGGATTGGCTCCCCTTGGATGCAGGGCATTGGACTCGGGGCCTTGAATGCCGCGGAACGTCCCAACGTGATCCTCATCATCACCGATGATCAGGGTTATGGTGATTTTGGTTTTACCGGCAACCCGATTTTGAGGACCCCAAATCTTGACGCTCTCCAACCAAAGAGCGCTCAAATGTCACAGTATTACGTAAGCCCGGTCTGCGCACCCACGCGTGCCTGCCTCATGACCGGTAGATACAACTACCGCACTCGGTGTATCGACACCTATATTGGCCGGGCCATGATGGAGCCCGCAGAAATAACCGTCGCCGAATCACTCTATTCCGCAGGATATGCTACAGGGATTTTTGGCAAATGGCATATGGGTGACAATTACCCAATGAGAGCCATGGATCAGGGATTCGAGGAATCTCTCGTATTACGAGGAGGAGGCATCGGGCAACCCTCTGATCCGATCGGAGCGGAAGGCAAGTATAGTGATCCAACGCTGTTTCACAATGGTAAGGAAGTGCAAAAGAAGGGCTACTGCACGGATATCTACTTCGATCACGCCCTGAAATTCATCGAAGTCAGTAAAACCCGCAATAGACCCTTCTTTGTTTACCTTCCCACCAATGCTCCTCACGGGCCCTTTCATGATGTTCCTCAAGAGGAGTATGATTATTACAAGTCTTTGAATTTGGCGAATGACCAATTCCCTCAAAATCAAGGGCATGCACTTCCCAAGAACGCTAACCTCGATAAAAGGGCGCGGATTTTCGCAATGATCGATAACATTGATCAAAATATCGGGAAGTTGAAAAATAGCCTGGAGGCACTGGAACTACTGGAAGATACGCTGATTATCTTCATGGTTGACAATGGGCCAAATGCACGTCGCTATGTATCGGGCTTCCAGGGAAATAAGTCACATGTTCATGAAGGAGGCATCAGATCCCCTCTTTTGATGCATTGGCCAAATCGACTGAAAGCAGGCACATGGTCGGATAAAGTGGTGGCTCATATCGACATCACACCGACGATACTGGATGCATGTGGGGTCACAGACAGAAAAGTTTGGGATCAATTTGATGGACGCAGTTTCCTTCCTCTTCTTGATGGACGCAATAGGCAGTGGCTAGATCGAACCGTGGTCATACAGTCTCATCGAGGTAACTTACCGGTCCGCTATCACCACTTCGCTGCGCGCAATCAAAGATGGAAATTACTGCATGCCTCGGGATTCGGGAACGAATCATTTGAAGGTAGCCCCCGCTTCGAGCTCTATGACATGCTGCTCGATCCTTTCGAATCACAGGACCTTTCCGCAACCTTCCCGCATATCGTTACTTCCATGACAAATGCCTATGACGCCTGGTTTGACGATGTCAGTTCAACTCGCCCCAATAATTATGATCCTCCACGCATCATCATCGGATCACCAAAACAAAATCCAAGTGTCTTAACTCGGCAGGATTGGCGTCACCAATCAGGAAAACCATGGGGTGCAGCATCCAACGGCGAATGGTGGACTCATTTTCAAAGATCTGGAGCTTACGAAGTCATCGTCCACACAAAAGGAGATCAGAAGCCCGATACAATAACGTTGAAAATTGGTGATAACGAATGGTCTGAATACGAGACAATCTCGCCCTCTTCATTCAAATTTCAAATCGTCATCAATCGCGGTGGAGATCAAAAAATCAAAACGTGGATCAAATCCGGCGATGTTTCCAGTGGCCCGCATCAGTTAGAGGTTTTAAATTGAAATCTCCCCATCATTATTCCATGTTAATGTCATGAGAAGAGTCGGATGGCATTGCAGGGCAAGTACCCTGTTCAAGGCAATGATCCTGAGCCTGATTGGATTTCAACCAGCAATCGGAGCCGCAACCCTCTGGGATAACATCGTCCCTAACACCAGCATTGCTCTACCGGACCGCCCCAAGTGGTTGAGCTACGCCACGGCTGACAGATTCCCAACCCTTCGTTTTAATCAACCCGTTCAGATTGTTTTCCCCCCGGAGGAGGATAATGCAAGGATGTTTGTGGTTGAAAAAATCGGTCGTATCGTTGTCATCAGCAACCGCGATAAGCCCGAGCCCATTACGTTCTTGAATCTGGGGATAAAGGTTTACAATTATTCAGAATCAGGCCTTCTCTCGCTGGCGTTTCACCCTAATTACAAAAATAATGGGCGATTATTTATTTATTATGTTGCTCGGGAATGGAACGGAACAGGCTGGGATTTTTTTAACAGACTCTCCGAACTCAGCGTGGACCCGGAAGATCCTAACTCTGCACTTCCTGATTCAGAAAAAATAATCATCAATCAGCCCGATAAGCATTACGAGCATAACGGAGGCGGCATGCTTTTCGGCCCTGACGGATACCTCTATCTTTCCATTGGGGATGAGGGAGAATTCTACGATATTCTGGGAAATGGGCAAAAGCTTGATAAGAACCTTTTTGCAGGAATGCTTCGGATTGACGTGGATAAACGCCAGGGAAATCCGTTACCGAATCCACATGTCGCAAGTTCGGATCATTACGCTATTCCGTCAGATAATCCTTATGTGAATTTGAGAGAGTTCCAGGGAATCGAGTTGGCACCTGGTAAGGTTCGCACTGAATTCTATGCAATTGGCCTGCGCAATCCATGGAGATTCTGTTTTGACCCATTGAATGGAAAACTCTACTCGGGAGATACCGGTGATCACACGCGTGAGGAGATCAACGAGATTGTTCTGGGTGGCAACTATGGATGGCCAAAGCGCGAAGGGAGCCTGCCGGGCCCCCAACGCCATGCTGTTTATGATGCTGATCATGGCTTCGTAGATCCGATTGCCGAATACGGGCGAGAAGATGGTAACGACATCGCAGGCATGTTAGTTTACCGAGGCTCTCAGTTCCCTGAGTTGGATGGATCAATTTTGTTCTCCGACTACTTCGGGGGCTGGCTGGGCAAAGCGGTCATTGCAGAAGGGCAGTCCCTTGACATCGAATGGCTGGCCTGGGACGGACACATAGCGGATATCGCACTGGATCCCGTCGATGGTCACATCGTGATGGCGGATATGAGCGAAGGTCGAATCAAATTTTTGACTCCTCCTTCGTCAAGCAAGCTTTCCGGTCTGCCACCGACGCTGGCAGATACAGGAGCTTTCCTTGACGTAAAAAATTTCGTCCTGCACCCCAGTTGGGTGCCGTATGAAATAAATGTTCCATTCTGGTCCGATCATGCCATTAAGTCTCGATGGATAAGCTTGCCAGGCAAAAGCAGAGCAATGCGTTACAAAGAGAATGAAGCCTGGGCATTTCCCGGGGGAACCATCTTCATGAAACACTTTGATCTGGAAACACGACGTGGAGATCCATCGACAAAAAAACGTCTCGAAACAAGATTTTTGATTTACACCGTATTTGGCAGTTATTATGGAATCACTTATCGATGGAATGAAGCTCAGGACAATGCCATTCTCGTTCCTCCTGAAGGATTGAAGGAAGCGATAAGCATTGAAGAGGATGGAGTGGAGCGCTTGCAGGAATGGCATTATCCCAGTGCACACGATTGCCTGGTTTGTCATAATGGGGGGCCTGATTTCAAGGCGTCTGGACGCTTTGGACGATATGCGCTGGGCTTCAACACAGCACAGCTCAACCGTGAAATCAGCTTCGAAGGCAAGGTATTTAATCAACTGCAAGCGATGGATGAAGCAGGGAAACTCAATCCCCCTTTGAACAAATCCACCCATCAATTACCAAGCTTGGCTGCGCCCGATAATGAAAAAGCCAGTCTATCCTACCGAGTTAGATCCTACCTTGCATCGAACTGCGAAGCCTGCCACGAGAGCGTCTCCAGCCGTTCCAGGCTTCACTGGAATGCTACTTTCGAAGTCACCACTCCCGAAACAAAAATCGTTGATGTAAAACCTTACAATCACATGGGCATACCCGATGGCCGCCTCATTCACCGTTTCGATCCATCGAAATCCATCTTACTGGAGCGCATCCGCCGCAATGGCCTCGAGCGTATGCCGCCATTGGGCAGCACTGAAATCGATGAGCAAGCGGTCAATCTGATTCAACGTTGGATCACAGAAGATTTGTCCAAACCGCAGTCCTTTACTGATTGGGTTCGCGTCTATTTCAGGGCAGTCACTGATCCTGATTCGATTGCCAGCCTGGACAGTGACGGGGACAATATTTCAAACTTCCTTGAATTCCTGACACAAACCGACCCGACAGATCCGGATGACTTTTACAAGATGAAAATTGATCGCCATGAAAAAACGGTTCAAATTCATGTAGCCACTATTTCAAACACTTATTCTGAGATTCAATGGACGGCAACTCCTGGGGATCATCAATCATGGAAAACCTTGGAAGTGCCGGAAAATACTCATTTCTATCCGGCGAGTTCATCGCTGAGAACGATTGATGTCTCCAAGATCAATCTGGGGTCAGCCTTTTTCAGGGTGCGCCTTCGTGAGCTTTGAAAATGAGTCAGTTGGACTATTGAGCAGTCCACCCGCCATCCACAGAGAGCATGCTTCCTGTCACATAACTTGAGGATGGGCTCGCCAGATAGATCGCGGCCCCCTGAATCTCTTCCATGCGTCCCCAGCGCTTCAGGGCAGTCGCACCAACGATGAACTTCTTACCATCTTCTGTGTCGGCGATGGGAATGTTCATTTCGGTAAGAAAAGGTCCCGGACAAATGGCGTTCACCGTGATACCCTCATGTGCCAGTTCCAAAGAAAGCGAACGCGTTAATTGAACCACTGCTCCCTTACTCGAGGCATAAGGAGTACGATTGGCCACGCCTACCAAACCAAGCGCGCTGGCAAGGTTGATGATACGTCCATATCGCGCTTTTTTCATGATGGGTGTCACTGCGCGGCAAGCCAGCCATGTTCCATTGACGTTGATATCCATGACTTGCCTGAATTCATCAGGACTAAGCGAATCGATGGGACCCCGGATATTTATACCGGCGCTGTTCACCAAAATATCCAGGCGATTGAAATGTTTCATCGCATACGCAGCCATGGCCTCGGTTTGAGACGAATCAGTCACATCTGCCTGAAATCCAATCGCCTTCACTCCGAAATCTTTTTCCAGGTATTTGGCTGAAGCTTCACATTCGTCCAGATGCCTGCTCACCAGTAGGAGGTTGGCACCAGCGGAGGCAAGACCCGCCGCCATGGCCAGGCCTAAACCTTTGGATCCACCCGTAATGATTGCGGTCTGACCCTTGATTTGGAACTGAGTGATTCCGGGTAATTTTTCAGAGGCGTCTAACATGTCTGTTTTAATTAAAAATGAATTAGGATAAACCGAGCTGCTTTCGGGCGTATTGAAAACATTCTCTCACATTGGCTTCTTCAAAAGCCAGTCGTTGAGCATCCGATTTATCACTGATGCTTGGAAGTGGTTTTCGAGGTGGATGCTGTTTGATCCATTTTAAAATCGTGGCTAATTCATGCGCAGGTAGTCCCTCCATCGTAAGCCAATATTCGTCTTTGAAAACAGGTACTATCAAAGGGTCGCGCGTGATCATTTCCAGATTGAATTGTATATCTGGGTTGGCACGCTCACAAACATCACAAAGTTGATTCAAGTCTAGCATGCCTTCACCAAGAGGGACCTCGCTCAAGAGAAACCCATCTTCACAGGCTTGTGCCCGCATGTCTTTGAGGTGTGTGGTCATGATAAACGGTGCGAGGGCTTCAACCTGAACATGGGGATCCTCCAGCAAAGATACGTTGTTACCAAAATCAAAACAAACCCCCACCGATTCACTGCTCAATCGATGCAACAAATCCAGCTGCTCATGACTGCGCCAGTCCTTGTGATTTTCAAAAGCCAACTTAACTCCATGTTGACGAACTATTTTTTCGGCCCGCACTAATGACTCCCATGACTGGGTTCTGAAATGTTGCCAATCTTCCAGTTTCTTGAATGTTTCATACCGTCGCCCCCCAAGACAGACGGTCCGCAATACTGTGGCCCCGGCTTCCTTCGCCATGCGCACCGTCTCATCAAAACGATCGATGTCCGAATCTTTGCGTGGCAGTGAAATCTGCCCCTCCAGACGGATATCAAGATTTTCTCTTCGCTCTCTTACCTTCCCGGCAAAATCCCGAGTCCAGCCGCGAACCCCTATTTGAAGACATCCTGCCTTCAGGCTCTTACAGTGATCCAGAACATCCAATGCATTTTTCCAAGCTGGAAACTCTTCACTGTAAAAACGAGAACCGCGCCTGTATGAGGCTATGGATAGGCCGAGTCTTTTACCTCGTTTTTGATTCTGTGCCTGCGTCAGCATCGGGAAAGACAAAAGCAATCCTGAAGATTTTGTAATGAATTGGCGTCGATTCATATGAGTTTTAAGATGCTTATTGAATGATCGCCATATTCACCCGGTCACGCATAAGGCATGTGTCTTGGAGTAATGACGATCTCAGGTACCGTTGCACGTGCAGGGAGTTTCGCAACGGTTACCACCATTGAGGCAATATCGTCCGGCTGCAACATCCGGGCCCGTTGTTCTGCAGATGGAGGAACAGGACGTTTATCGAGAATGGGCGTCTCTGTTTCTCCTGGATAAATATTCGTGACACTTACTCCATCTGGAAGAACCTCTAAATTCGCATAAGTACCAATCGCACTCTGGGCAAATTTGGACGCACAATAAGGTAATCCTGCTAATTGCATGGCACGCAGGCCTGCCAAGGATACCACATTGATGATCAATCCGCTCTTGCGTTCTCGCATTGAGGGCAGGACCGCTCGCATGCAATTATAAGCCCCGGTTGCATTGGCATCCATGACCTGATCCATGGCCTCCGGCTCCATGTCTGCAAACGTGCGCTTCGGCACATTCATGCCAGCGCTGTATACCAAAATATCTACCTTCCCCAATGTTTCAGTCACCCAATCCACAAGTGATTGAACCTTGCTTCGATCCACGACGTCACATGTTTTGATCTTAAAAGAATGACCGACATCCGGCAAAGCACAGGCGGCCTCGAGAGAGGATTCCGTACGCGCGGAAAGGACCACTTCAGCACCTTCGAGAGCCAAAGCCTTTCCAATACCCAAACCGATACCAGAACCACCGCCCACCACGAGGACCACTTTGTTTTCAAGGAATTGCATTCATCCTGTATAAAGTTTACCTCCAGATTCATCAAGCACCTTTGGGGGCGGCTCCAGCTATTGACGCTTTTTTAACTTTCGAAACTTCAAACCCCCAGTCAAGGCAGATCAAAAGCATAGATCGTCGTGGTTTCAAAACGATCACCCGGGCTCAGGATGGTGGACGGAAAATGAGGATGATGCACCGAATCAGGGTAGTGTTGTGTTTCAAGGCAGAATCCAATTGGATTGCCTGTATATAACTGCACTCCTGGTTGATCCGTAAAGGTCTTCATCACACGACCACTCCCAGGCTCTTTGACCGTTGCGGTATGCACGATGGACTGACCTCCACCAGTAATCACATAGTTATGATCGTATAAATGCGCTCTGGGCTGGGAATCATCTGCTCTTTCTCCTATGGGATGAAACTCACGAAAGTCGAGCGCGGTGCCGTCCACCTTGGCATACTTTCCGGTAGGGATCAGTAATTCGTCCGAAGGAGTGTAAATATCAGCCTTGATAAAAAGTTCATGTTTTTCAAAACCACCTTGATCAGCCAGATTAAAGTAGGCGTGGTTGGTTAAATTAACTGGCGTGCTTTTGTCTGTCGAAGCCTCGTAGTATAGCTTCACTTCATTCTTGTCGTTGAGCGAATAAGTCACATGCACCGTCAAATTGCCGGGGAAACCTTCTTCCCCTTCGACAGCCTTGTATGTCAGGCGCACTGCAGCGCTGTCTTTTGTAACGGGCAACAGATCCGCAGACCATACCACTTTGGCAAACCCCTTGCGACCACCATGAATATGGTGAGGACCTGTATTCCGGGTCACTTCATATTCGGTGTTTCCAATGGAAAATTTGGCATGGGCTATTCGATTTGCAAAACGGCCGATAACCGATCCAGCAGGATAGCCCTTGAGGTAAGGTTCCAAGGTTTCCTCTCCAGCGATCACATTCAAATGCTCCAAACCCTTTCTGGGCAAATTGATTGCTGTCATGGTAGCCCCGTATTCAATGAGTTTCAGTTCAACACCATTTATATTTCGTAAAGTATATTGGTGAATCAATTCACCATCAGGCATGGTCCCGAATTGACGCACTTCCAATCGGTTAAAAGAAGCTGGATTTGCAGATTGTTGTGAATGGGTTTCGGCTGAATGTTGCATGATAGAGGCCACTGCGGCGAGCAAGATAATTAATGTTTGTTTCATTGGATTTCTAATAACTCATTTTCACTCCAGGGAATCTCTCTACCAGATGTCATTTCCCTGATCATCTCCACATCGACAGGCATGATCCATTCGGCATGTTCTTCCCATTCATTTCGAATGAAATTAAGAATGGAGCTCAATTGAGAATCTTCAAGCACAGAGAGTGGCGGCATTTCAGTCAGAATTTCGGGAGGTTCATAGCGTTTACCCATAACATGCAAGGGGCCCTGCATGCCATGCAATGCGATCCGGATTAGACGCGCAGAGGATCCTCTCACCCATTCCGATCGCTTCAGGGGTGGAGCGACGGCTTTGAGGCCCTCTCCATCTGTACCATGACACCCTGCGCATATTTGTTGGTAAAGGGCTTTCCCTTGCTCTGAGGAGACGGTCTCTCGATGAACGAATTTGCCTCCCCCTTCTGTTTCTTGGTTAGAAGCATACAATGAGTGACCGGGCCATCTCATGTGAATGGACATTTTTTCAATCAAATCCCGAACGACCGATGATGGATGATGGGTCAGGGATTCCCATACGGAAGGCCGGTGTGAAAAAACGACTAAATTCCCGTTCCCATACTGGAGTTCCGCCAGCGCGCCACTCAACAAACTTTCAGCGCGCCATGTGAGTTCCCCTGATTGAGTTTCAACCGTATCCAAAAATAATCCAAAGCTGGCCACCCCCTTCTTTGCAGCCACTGCTTTGGCTAAAGAACGCAACATCAGTACACGACCCGAAGATGACTTACTCCAGTCAGACCGTTTCAAGATATGCTGAAGAAAAGTAACTTCCCACTCATGCAAACCACTCATCAACGCCTCTCGAATCAACCTTTCATCGCAATGATCAGAGGCTAATTGAGCCATCAACGGCAAGGCCTGAGGCATGGATAAATTTCCAGCAGTTAACGCAGATTGAAACAAAACTGGCCTCGCATAGGAATCAAACTTTTTTTCCAATTCAGCTAACAATTCAGCCTGGAAAAGCTGTTTACCTTGACTGAGTGATTCACACACTCGAATGGCAGCGGTCTGAATATTAGAATTTGGATGATTTAGAAACGCCAGGCAAGCCGCCCAGGTTGCTGGAGTCAAGGCCGGTGCCTCAAATTCAGAACGGCTATTGACTTCAAAAACCGCTCCATCACCCTTGCGCCTTCTTACCTGGTTTCCCAGCTCAATCAAAAGCCCCTCCACTGACCAAAGTGCATGAACCGTTCCGACTGAATTATTCGAGTTTCGGGCGACTGAAAGCAAATCTGGAATACAGGCAAGATCACCTGACTCCACAATGAGTCTCTGCGCCGTATCTCGTATCCAACCATCCGAGTGATCCAGCAATCCGGCAAGATCTCTGCCCGACAAGACAGACATGTCAAGTGGCACGCGTGGCTGTTTCTGTTGATGCACGATACGATACAATCGACCGTGGTGAATACCCTCATCAAGGTTTCGTTCCAGGGTTTCACGGCGAAGGTAGTCGGTCATGAACATCCCATATTGTGCAATTCCGCGGTACATATCCAGCAACCACAAACAACCATCGGGACCAGAATAAAGATTCACAGGCCGAAAACGTTCATCGATTGAGGATAAAAACTCAAAACCTTCGTAAGCCTGCTTTGCAGACAATGTCATTCCCCTGTCTGAGACATGATTCCGCTTGACTATGTTAGCTGCCGGATCGCAAACAAAGGCATTCCCGACATAATCTTCACCATACTGATCACCTCGATATATCACGGGACTACAAGAGGAAGCAAACACATGAAGGCGCCCCGATGCGTCTAGCACATCAGGTAAGTAGCCACGGTTGACAGCTGTGTTCATGCGACTCGTATAAACACGCTGATCCGTCGCCACGAAGAGATTCAATCCTGCCGTTGAACGATAATTTTGATTACGCCCCATATAATTTGGAGGTGTGAAGTCACCCAGCAATTGGCTGTTGTTCACGTTGTAAAACAATCGACCATACGCATCCTGTGTCATTCCCCATTGCCCCCGGATCTGAGTTCGTTCCCGCACCCATTGGCCTTGAATAAAGCGATAGCGCCAGGGGGATCTTCCATTGTATATCCAATTATCCATCGCACGCATCAAACCATTGGGGGCATGTTCAATGTTGCTTCGCCCATAATCCGCATCCAGTAAAGCCCGAAGGTCTGCGCGCCCGTCCTGATCGGTGTCCTTTGCAAAATAAAGTTGATAATCTTCAACAAAAAGAATACCTCCATTGCATGCCAAAACCGCCCGGGGTAACACGAGTTTGTCCAGAAAAACACTCGACTCATCTATAACTCCATCGCCGTTGGTGTCTTTCAATAATGAAATACGGCAGATGGGTGCCAATTCTCCCGTGCGATCAATGTCCAGCATGAAACTTCGCATTTCGACGACGTAGGAATTTCCATTCTCATCGAAAGACAGGGCAACCGGATCTTGAATCATGGGTTCTGAAGCAGCCAGTTTGATTTCAAAACCATCGACCAATTGGATTGATTCATTGGCAAGAAGCGGGGGAAGAACGGGTGAAGGAGATGAATCGGGGAGTCCGGGAATGGGGCCTTGAGCGCTGATCACACTCGCGCCACTCATGTTGGTTCTGGGAAATACTTTTTGAAACCCAGTCACCATGCAGCTTTCATTTAAGGTCTTCGCCCCCCCCTCACTACTCCAATCTTGAAACCAATGGTCTGTTACCGTTTCAAATTCTGCTTTATCCAGTGCTCCGTCTCTGTCCACATCCAGAGCAAGGAAAAACACCAGGAATTGACTTGGGGTCATACTACGAGAGCGCTTTCTTGTTGTTCCTCGACCTGAGAGCAAAGGAGGCATGCTTACCAAAAATTCCTCACGACTCAAACGCCCTGATTCGCCGGCATCCATAAGGGTGTACCACTGCCGGGTGATTGACTCCCATTCTTCAGAAGCAAGCAAACCGTCTTTGTTTAAGTCACCTTGATCAAGCAGACTGCTGGACAGAAATTCTGCAGAAGATTTCCTGCGCTGATTTTGTGCATCTGCAGACTCAAGAACAATTGCCCCGAGGAGACTCAAAAGGAGTAACAGCTTGATAACATTGGAATCGGCTTGCATCATGTAACTGTGCTCATATACACAATGAGCACGAGGGCGTTACTCAATTGAAAGGTGACACACCTACAGTGCGCATGCGAATACCAAACACGGCTTTGCTAGCGGTGATGAAAAGGAGTCTGCCATCAGATCCACCAAAGGTCACATTCGCGGTCCAGCCTACAGGCACAGGAATCGATTGTATCTTTTCACCCTCAGGGTCAAAGACAGTCACACCGCGACCAGTGAGGTAAACGTTACCCTCGTTGTCAATGGTCATGCCATCAGACCCCATCTCGCAAAAAAGCTTTTTTCCCTTGAGACTGCCATCTGCCTGGATTCGGTAGGAATAGGTTTTTCCGGCGCGAATATCAGCAACGTAAAGCGTTTTTCCATCTGGTGTTCCGATAATACCATTAGGCTGCTCCAAATCATCAATCACGCGCAGCGGTCGGTTCTTTCCTTTGGACAGATAGTAAACATGCTGACCATCCTGCTGCATGGATGGGTCCCGTTCCCAATAAGGTCGCTTGTAAAGCGGATCTGTAAAATAAAGCCCCCCATCAGGGCGAATCCAAAGGTCGTTAGGTCCGTTCAATAATTTGCCATCATGCTCAAGCACCAGAACCTTTGCTTTCTTGTCGGTACCTATTGCCCACAATTCATTTCTGCCATCGGCACAGGCAATCAAATCACCAGAAGCATTGAAAAAAGTACCATTCGATCTTCCTGCAGGCTTCAACCAATCCGTCAACTCACCTGACCTGGCATCCCAGCGGACAATACGATCATTGGGCTGATCGGTAAAAAAAACATTTCCTTCCTTGTCCGCAGCCGGCCCCTCCGTAAATTTAAAATCATTGCCCAATTGTTGTAATTGAGCACCGGGCGCAGTCACGGTAAGTGTTTTTTCGCGCAGACTTGAGTCCTGTGCGATGCATGTATGAATAGTAAAAACCCCCAAAGCAAGAGACATCCATCGAGTCGTAGATTGTTTTTTCATAAGGAATGAGATCATTGTAGATGAGCACGATAAGCACGCAATCCTTGAATGGGGGCTCGTGTAAAAAACTCACCTGAGCCTGAACACAGCGCAGGACGCAATTCCAACTCTTGAAGACAGGAGCATTTACACACCTGATGAACAAGGCGAAAGGCAATTGCTGCCCCCATCTCGCGATGACGCATGCGCCGGTTGACGTTGATCATTCGTGTGCTTTGATCTTGATCACGAATAGCTGTCGGGTCTTGTTGTCAGCGATACCCGGCACAAGAATGGCATGCTTTGGTAGATGATCACAGACCTGGGATACAAACATCCGTTAGATGAAAAAAGTAACTTTTTCAATGAGCGTTCAGTCGGTAGCGTCGATTTGATAGGAGTGATTCAGCGTGAAAAAGTGGATCATGCCCTGACAACTATCAGGTGCTCAGGACTTCAAATGAGTCAAACCTGAGGAACACGAAACGGTTGCAAAACTTTGCAAGAAACTGGAATCAAGTGACAGCTATACGGGAGGATTGATTGAAACCGGTACGCAAAAGCATGGAGAGTCAAACCGCCCCCCAGATAATGCAACCGGAATAAGATGGCTGGCGTTCATCATGGATATGGCGAAGGAAACCGGAGATCTTTCTGATCAGTAATGAGCTCTTCTCGAAGAGCTGGGACTTTACGTTGAAAGGCCTGACTTGTTCAAGGATTCAGCCTATTGATCTTTGCCTCGAGGCTATTGATCAGACTGCTGCATTGAGTCATGAAAATCAAAAACACACGATCACCCCTCAGCGATTCGTGAGTCAACTCTTCCAGAGCCTGTATCTTGATCTGCATGATGCGCCGAAGCATTCCCTGCAGGGATTCAAGCGTATTGGTTTCTGAATATTTTCGCTCAATCTCAACGGTCTGCGCGAGCAGGGCGTCCAATTTTTCCTTGTCCTCTGATAAACGTGCAGCAATTTCTTTTTCATGCTGACGGCGCCACCGATCCCACAAAAGATAGAGACCTGCCACAAATGCCACTGCAAGTTCCTTGAGGGCAGCAAGTGATTCCATTACATTGGCCATGTAACCTATTTGATCCGCTGGATGGAAATACTGCATGGCCCTTGGGTGAAGTTTCAAGTCCTGCTGCTGCCTGACCTCTTCGATGTTGAGCATGACAGGCGACTGCACGTAAGATGCTTTTTCAAACGATGCCAGCAAGATTTGATCAACGACTTCATGGCTCAGTTCTTCTCTCCCCACCAGTAGTGCGGTAGTTGCCACAGTTGGAATATCATGGGAGAGCAGGCTGTCTCCCATGCGGTAAAGACCTTTATGGATGACAGTCGGTGAAAAAAAAGCATTTTTTTCACAAAATGCCTGAGCATATTCTATCGGGATGATTCGGTAGTTGCCCGATTCAAGTAGCTCAACCAAATCAGAATTCAGAATACCTGCTGTTACGATGGCAGCATCCATATTTTGATTTCCATCGAGCCCAGTGAAGTAGGCATTTTTAAGATTCGTGTTGACTTCATCTAGTCCGTGGAAATGAAGCATTTTTAATGCACTGGCGGCCATACCCGAACCTGACATCCCTATGAGTATACTTTTCCCCTTCAGGTCACTTATCGCTCTGATGGAGGATTCTTTCCGCACAATAACATGAATGAGATCCGTAGATAAGGGAGCTATGATATTCAACCCATCCAAATCGACAACGCCCCCTTGAATGAGCGCGAAATCCGCTTTTGATTCCTTGAGCGCAGTAAAATTCTCCTGACTCCCGGAGCTCGTCAATAATTCAAGTTGTTGTTGAGTCTGTTTTTCCCAAGCATGCTTCAATTCGGTTCCCACCTGATGGTAAAAGCCTCCGGGCTGGCCAGTTGATAAGATCAATTTATCGGGTATGACATCTCTGGTTGCATAAAAAACTAATATGGATACAACCAAGATGGAAACCATCAACCACTTGAATTTGGACTGCATCATCATTATTTTCTTTTTCTGAACAATTGCTGAGGGCTTTGAACTTGCTCCATCCTCTTCAAAAGAAGATTGGTCATAAACATAAATTTAAAGACACCCTTTCACGGAACTTGTCCACTCAGGGTTTCTGTTTGGCGACGGTGAACACTTCATCCACAATGGCTGCACCCACCGAATCCCCAAAGGCATTGATCATGGTACGAAAGCGATCTAGGAACCAATCTACAGGCAGTATGATTGCCATATATTCAACGGGCAAACCCACAGCTCCCAGAACAATCGCCATGGTCACCAATCCAGCTTCGGGAATACCGGCAGCTCCAATAGCTGCCATGGTTGCCGTCACTGCAATCACTACCTGAGTGGTCATGGTTAACTCAAATCCGACGGCCTGCGCTTCAGGTGTCACCGCATAAAGATT
>MDTB01194890.1_pt1 | contig 71425 bp, 64 predicted proteins | sample 811161 | NCBI WGS metagenome assembly MDTB01 (sample SAMN05326650, study PRJNA326480) | marine metagenome | isolation source: seawater | place: Mediterranean Sea | collected 2009 | reverse complement strand
CTTAAATGATGATATAGCCTAATTAAATAATCATGAATGGCTTTATTAGATAGTATACACAAGTAGTATACACAAAACGATTTTACTTAAAATATTATATTCAATAAAAACAATAACTTAAGTATATATTATTTTAGCTGGTGTCCTTCCCACCCCTGGGCACCGCAAGGTATAATATAGGTAAAAGAAATGAAGTGCCATAAGCTGTTACTTATTATTCAATTTTCAAATATATACAATTCGTAGAAAGCTTTTCCTTTTCTTTGCCCAGAAGAATAATTTTTGAGTTCAATAGATTTTATTAAAAATGCATGTAGATTTACCCAGGATTATTTTTCACTAGTAGTTTTCATTTTAAACTCGGCAAACCAATATTTTTATCCATTATTTGAAGCAGAAGCAGGCTTATCTTTAGTTAATTTATATCAAAAAATTCTTAGATTTATTTGCATTGTAATTGAGCATTCTAATTCAACCCAAATAAGATTTTTAGGTATATTATAAAAATAACCATCTTCTATACAGATATGAATTTTTCCTTTATCCTGTCTTAAACTAAGAGTTCTTTCTTGTGCATAACATCAACCCACTAAGAACCAGAAGTCATAGCAAAATTAGCTTTTCCCATTTTTAAATTTGATAGTCCAACTTTTTTATAATTAAATTTTGTACTTAGATTTGAAATATAAAATAATATAAAGCAAACAGTAAAAATTGTGTTTTTCTAAACATTTAAATCTCCTTTAACTATAAAATTTCATACGGTAAATTATTAAAAGTTTTTTTCTAAAAAAATATGTATATACTAAATTCATGGGAAGATCATCAAGCTTAAAAGTGTATGACGTTATACAAAAGTGTATGTATAAGTATTGGGAAAAAGGAATAAATTTTTTTTCTTTTAATTCTATAATTAGCTATTCAGAGGTTTCTAAACCAAGCATGTATAGATTAGTAGGTAACGAAGATAATTTAAAAAGAAAGTCTTTGCTAATGTATTATGAGAAACATTTATCAAAAAATCACTATGACATTGAAAATGCGACAAGTTTATTTGAGCTTACTAGAAAAAAACTTAATAATATTCAGAATAAAAAAGATGGTATCACTGATATTAATCTTGGGCTTTGTTATTTTCAAAAAACAAGAATAATTAAATATACACTAGATAGAAAAACTCAAAATTTAGTAAATAGGATAGACTTAAAATTTACTAAAAGTTATATAAAACTTATTAACAAATTAAAGGCTGAGAACCATATAAATAAATCTGTAAATTCTGAATTTTTAGCACAGTTTATTTATAATAATACAACATTTTTTGTAAATGCTGTACAAAACTCATTATCAATGACTGAAATTGAAAATTTAAAAAATAGTATTCTAGATACTATAAAATATTATAGTAATTAATTTTTAAAACAGTAGAATAAATACTGAGGCATCTTAACGGTAGTATACGGATTAAATTAATTGCTTTTAAATCTAATATTTTACATTTAACTATCTAATACTTTTTTTTCTTTTAAGCTTCTCTGAAGAAGCCCAAATAAAAAATATAAGAAAAGTTACAGAAATGTCTATATCAATGTATTAATCCAATACTATAGTTATCATAGCTTTAATATCATCCTACAAAACAGTTAGAATAATTGTAAAGCAACTATTTAAGAAGATTGATTTTATAAAAATATACGTTGCGGTATCTCTTGTTAAATTCGAACTTCACTCAAAAAAAATTAGCTCTTTTAAAATTTTATAACTTTCTTTAATTATTTTTATTTTTTATTTTGGTTTAGTATGATCAGAATTTTTTAAAATATTTTTTATTATTCATACTATATGTATATAAATTTTAAAAAATATTTTTGATAATATTTATTATGTATTTTATTTTGTAAAAACTATATTTCCTACACCTTCAATATTTTTTTCTTTACAAATAAAACCATATGAACTGACTATTCTTTCAACATCCTTAAGAGTAGATTCTCTCACTTCAATTATTATTGCTCTCAATAATCTTGAGGAAAGTATGTTATGCATACCCTTTAAAGCATTAACCTCATGAGCATCTATATCCATTAGAATTACATTGGGATGGATTAAATTTAATTCTTTAAAAAGATCATCTAACCTTCTTAAATTAACTATTTCACGAATTGAGTGATCTCCATAAGTTTTTCTAAAGCTTTTTCCTATATTTTTTCCTATCTTAGAGGTAACTTTACCATGCCCATCTGCAGTTCTTACATTTGGAATATCAAAAACTGTTAGTTTATTTTCATCACCTGCAGCTGCATGAATTACATCTATATTATTTTTTTCTAAACGGTTTAGATAAATATTTTGCAACAATTCTTTGGTATTAATTGAAGAAGCCTCAATGGCAATACTTTTTTTTAATTTTCTTAATTTATTTACAAAAATCATATATGCTCCAATATTACTACCCACATCCATAAAAATATCACCATCCTTTAAATTATTTTTAAGCCAAATTTGTGTCTTTTCTTCTGTTTTAGATAATTTGAATTCTTCTATCATTCTCTTGGAAGTATATGAAGATATATTAAGCACTAAATCAATTCCAATAGTTCTAATTTTCATAACTTTAAAAGGATCAATTAAACATGCTGTTATAAAGTTTTTAAAGAAACTAGTTTGAAATAATGGACCAAATATAATTAAATATATAAATCTAACAATTTTTCTTTTAATAGGGTTACCGTATAAAGCATGATAACCCATATATCTATTTTTATTGATTTCTTTCATATAAATATTAAAGCTTTAATTAAATTTTTTTTTTTTTATATCTTCTAAATTCCATAAGAAATCAAACATTATTTTTATAAGTTTATTATTTCTTCTTTTAAAAAACCACTCTATCTGTGAAGGATCTTCTGGTCGAACTTTTAATAAGTATTTTTCTGCATCATTCAAATTTTTAATTAGCTTATCGTTTAAAAATTTTTTCATATTAAGTGATTGCCAAACCTTGCGATCTCTATAGTTAATAAATATTTGTCTTCTTTTTTTTCCATTTTTACATTCAGTTCCTCCATGCCACAAATGCCCAGAATAAATTAAGCAACTGCCTCTTGGGGCTTCTAAATATCTCTCATTAGGATGAGGATTCTCATCTCCAAAGCCATAATCTTTTGGTTCTCCTAAGAATTTATGACTTCCAGGCACAAATCTAGTGGCTCCTGACTCTTTTGTAACATCGTCAAGTAAAATAGCACATATTACACTCCTAAAAGGATCGGTTTCTTTTTTCCTTGGGACCCAATCAATGTGTAAATTTTGTCTACCACTATTAGGTTGGGGAGCCCTTAATATCATTGATGATAAACACATATCATTTTTAATCAATGCATGTGAACCTGCTAATATTTCTGGAATTATAAATAATTTTCTAAAACAACTCCCTTTATTTAACAAATTATTTAATCTCTGTGCGCCGGGTTCTGGATGAAATCCTTTTTTCATTTTTTCTGAAATATGTTCCCACCCACCTTTCCAGCCTTCATCATCAATTAATTTATCAACTGTTTTAGATACATTATTAAAATTTATTCCTCTGTCTTGCCAATCTTTTATAGAAAATTCTATTAGACAAAACCCATCTTTTTCAAGACTGGTTTTTTGATTTATTGATAATGTATCAAAATTTACAGACAGTCTGTTGAACGCTTCTTTAGTTGAATTAATCATATTAATTATAAATTTTAGACAAAATTAGCACTATTAATTAACTGAAACAAGTAGATTATAATTCTTGATAAAGTCTACAATATTTATATTTATTTATTTTGAACTCTTTTTAAAGTAGCTCTATTTTTTCTATGATTTTTAGGTGGAATACTATTACAGTGAAATAATTGTTTTAATTCAGGATTGAGACTTTCAAGTTCTTTTTTTTTAAACATTTTATCAAATTGAAAGTACGGTTTGATAAACCAACTACTGTACATTGAAAATATAGCCCATCTACTCTTAATAGAAGAAACACCAGCTTTATGAAATAAACTAGTATCCAAAATAAATATATCCCCTTTTTTCCCGATAAAAAAATCAGTCTCATAAGCTTTATTTCTTTCTGGTCTAAAATTAAATTTATGCGAATAAGGTACAAATTGAGTAGCTGCATTTTCTTTTGTAAAATCTTCTAATAAAAAAATAACAATGTAGCTTAGACTTGGTTTTACTGGAACTTTATTTTGAAATACATACCTTGTATCAGTATGCCAACCAATACCACTAGTACCGCTTGATTTTTCTAGAGTTTTCAAAATTCTTTTATTTCTTGCAGAAGTACTTGTTAGAACGTGGTCTTCATCTAATACTTTGCTCATTAATTTAAAAATATTTTCGTCATACACAAAGTCTAAAAGGTCTGGAAATTCTATAAAATAATTATAAAGAACTTGATTATTAGAATTTCCAACAAATTCTGATTTTTTTATTCTCAAAGATAAAATTGTTTCTAAAACTTTAATTGTTTTTAAGCATTTTTCTTCTGATTTATAATTTTTAATACGACTGAATCCTTTGTTTTCAAGATCTTTAAGTATTTTATTAAAATTAAAAAGCTTTTTGCTTATTTTTTTTATCATTTATATACTTTTATTTTATTATTTTATTTAAAGCAATATAATCTTGATTTGCTTTTTTATATCCTAAAAAATTAAAGATTAAGTTCTTTGAGGATTTTTTTTTATTTATCCATTCTTTTTCTATAGTGGATATATCCCTATTTAAAAAATTATATAATTTAATCTTCCAATTAGCATCCAAGACATCGAAAAAAAATAAACTTTTTTTAAACACATTAGTTGCTTCTTTGTTGAGTCTATTATCAATAGTTTCAATATATATTAATGGTTTAGATGAAAAAATACACCAACCTACGGTACTTGTTGCTCTTGAAGTAATGATTAATCTAGAATTATTTATTAAATACCTTAAATCAATTTCGTCTAAATTTACTAAAATATTTTCCTTAGTTTTTGCTCTATTTATTTCAATTGCTTCCCCACTATATCTTTTTGAAAAATATGGTTTGTATTGAACTTTATGAGGTAATTTCGCTAATATATCATCTATTAACCCTAACTCAAATTCTGCTTTACTAACATCACTAGACCCGGCTCTATTAGTAATACCTCTGTTTCCGCAATAAGCACTAGTAGATGCGTATAAAACAGGACTTTCATATAACTTTTTATTTTTATACATCATTCCTTTTTTTAAATCCTCCGGCAAACCTAGCACTATATTTTTTGCTCTATGAAAGCGACTGAGCTTCGAATACCTTGCAGTAGCTTTATTATAAACAAAATAATAATCTACTATATTAGACTCATAAACAGAATCAACAGACAATATGTCCTCACTAATCTCTTTAGATATAGCATGCTGAAAACTAGCAGTCACAATATTATATTTTTTTGTTAATGAAGAAAAAGCTACTTCCATAGCCGTATTTGGGAAACCAAACAAGCATGCATAAATTTTTTTTTTTTTGCCTGAATTAAGTTGATTATTCCAGAAATCGTAAGCGGTTACATAACTATTAATATGTTGTGTAATTTTTTTTAAAAAAAAGCTTTCTGTATTTATTGTATATGCTGATCCTAATATCTCTTTTTGATACTGTATTATTATTTTTTCAATATTTTCAAAAATTTTAAAAGTATTTTTTTTAATTATTTTATCATCTAATAAATTAATTTTTTTTGGAAACTTTAATATCAGATGACCTTTTAAAAAGCATCTAAAGGCTATTCGTTTTAATAAAGTATTTTCATTAGAATAATAAATTTTTTTAAATGGCCAATACTTTTGAAGTAACTTTCCTATTATACATATAATTCTAAAAAAAATACTACTGAAACTTTCAAATTTAAGTCTTATCCAAAAGTTGGTTTGAGGGTCTCTACCTAACCTATTTAAATCATCTGGTAAATGTTCTAATTCTATAACTTTACAATTCTTAAATTGGGCCATATAAGAGAATAAATCCCCATTAATTGCATAATTTTTTATTTTGTCTTTAAAATCTAACATAACTAATAAGCAATTATCATTATTTATAAATTGATTGATTTTATTTGCTCTATACATAATATTTTGGATAGAAATTAAATATCTAGCTATCCAAATACCCATAAAAGGATCATTATTATATTTAATAATGCTATTGTAAACTTTACCACTGAATTGATAGGTTTTCTTACCTAAATTTACAAAATCTTCTGGAATAGTATTTTGTTCTAAGCCCAGTACATTTAAATTTTTATTAAGCACCAACGAGGGATTAAAAGAAATTAAAGTGTGATTTTTTAGGTTAGTTTTGGTTTTTAAATATTTTATTGATACTAAAGAGTCAACATATATATATTTAAATTTTTTTATATTTTTTTTCATTTAATATTTAATTGCTACTAGTAATACTAAAATTGATTTATGGTTTTTGCTGGTATTCCTGCAATTGTAGAATTTTTTTTACCTTTAAAATCAAGAAGTAACGACATTGCTCCAACCCTACTGTGACTATCTAAAACAGTACTGCCTAATATTTGTGACCCTGTATAGATAGTAACAAAATCTTTAATTACAGGGTTACCGCCATTTAATGTAGTCCCTATTGTGCAGCAATGATAAATAGTAACAAAAGAACCTAGTTTTGCATTTCTTGTAAAAACAATAGTGCCTGGATGGGCAAAAATAAGGCCTGGTCCGGCTTTAACATTTAAAGGTAATTGAATAGACAAAATCATACAAAATAAATAATGAAGAAAAGCTATAAGCCAATAAAAAATTATTAATAATTTATATTTTCTTAAATACTTTGATAATCTGTATGTGATATTAACTAAAACTTGAGGTTTTATTAGTAATAGTTTAAGTAGACTACAATTTTTTGTAGCCACTAAGTCGATATATAAATTAGTTAGTTCATTACATGAATTATGATCAATCAAGAATAATTCATAGATGTAATAATATTTGCATTTAATATTTTTTTCTTTAATATATTTAAAAATTTCTAGATACGCGTTACTGCATACTATTATCAAATCAGGTTTTTTTTGTAGTATTTTTTTTGGAGTAAAGCAATTTATTTTTTTAAATTTTTTATCAAGATTTTTTTTATTAGTATCAACTATATATTCTATTTTGTCTGCCGGTAGCCATTTACTTAATGCTAACTCTCCCAAGCCTCCAAACCCCCATACTACAATTTTCTTATATTCTAATAGATTTTTATCTATTTTTTTTTTTATTAAAGAGTTAAACACTTAAAGAGTAATTTCTTTATTAGTAAAAAGAATAACAGGATATTTTATTTTATGTAAAACTGTATTTTTAATATAAAGGATTTTTTTAAAGCAAGCATGGTTTATAAAAAAAAAAATTTTTTTAAAATACTTCAAATTAATAAATAACATCTATAAATACCATATCATACTACTATTAATATAAACTAATAAATAAAAAAATAAAATTTTTTATTTAATTTTCTTTATCTACATATTATTTAATAAGTGTACAATGCTAAAACAGTAACTTTAAGTTTCTTTATTTATTACTGAAGTTAATTTATTTAATCACCAAATTTTCCGTAGTATGTAAAATGCTTCAGCTTTTTTTAAGCCTGACTCACTTCCTCTTTTTATAGCAAGAGCTTCAATAGCTTTGTATGATCTTGGATGGGGAAATGCTTTTAATTCCTTTTCATAAGATTTTAAAGCTATGAGCTTTTCTTTCCATACATCTTGTATATTAACAAAAAAGTTAGGTTTAAAAATATAGGGAAACTCATATGGAGATTGATCTGTACTAGATGGTGTCTCAAAACATCTAATTTCAGGGTTTATTTTATGATATGCTATAGGCCTTAATGCAACTAAGGTGGTTTGTGCTGCAATTTGATGGTCTTTATTTATATCATTAGGATGGTGAATATAAACAATATCAGGTTTTAAACTTTCTATTATTTTCTCTAATTTTTTTACTATATTTAATTGAGCAACGGAGTCTAGTTTTTGGTCAGGGTATTTATAAACTTTATGTAAATTTACTCCTGCTAATTTACTCCACTTACGTGCATTACTTAACCTTTTATAATTCTTGTCAGTTTTATTTATTTTTGCTCCTTCTCCTAAGGACAAGATAACTAAAAAAACTTTTTCGCCATGTCTTGAATGTTTAATAAGTGTGCCACCTACACCTAACGCCTCATCATCAGGGTGAGCTACAATACACAGTATTGTTTTAGAATTAGTTTTTTTAATAAACATTTACTATTATTATTTAATATACATCTAAAAAAATATTAGTAAATTGATATAGTATAAAAAAATTGTTTAATATTTTAATTTTAAAAGTATAATTTTTAAATGAATAATCTCAGGTTTCCCTATGCTAGAGCAGATTTGAATAAAAATGATATTAAAGCAGTTCTAAAAGTCTTAGAAACCCAATATTTAGCTCAAGGTCAAGTAGTAAAAAAATTTGAAGAAAAATTAAAAAATAAATTTGATGTATCAGATGCTATTATTTGTAATTCAGGTACTGCTGCATTACATTCTGTTTATAGATCTTTGGGATTAAATAACGAAAATGGAATCATAACTACACCTATTACTTTTTTAGCTACTGCGAATGCTGCAAGAATGTGTAATGCTCCAGTTTTTTTTACTGATGTTGATAGTAAGTCTGGACTAATGACACCAAAAAAATTACAAGAAGCATTTAATAGAGTTAAATTTAAAGTTAAAGCAGTAGTGGTAGTGCATTTAGGAGGACACTTATGTGATTTAGAAGGATTATCTAAAGTTGCTAAGAAATATAATAGTTTTATTATAGAAGATGCCTGTCATGCTTTGGGGGCACTTCATTATGGTAAAAAAAATAGTCTTATTGGTAGTTGTAAATATAGTTTGGCAACTACTTTTAGCTTCCATGCAATTAAGAATATAACAATGGGTGAAGGAGGAGCTATAACCACAAATAATTCAAATCTTGCCAATAAAATTAAAATAAATATTAGTCATGGCATGATTAGAAATAAAAGAGAAATGATTAATCCACCTAAAGACGCTCCTTGGTATTATCAGATGAAAGATATTGGGTGGAACTATAGAGCCAGCGAAATATCTTGTGCTCTAGGATTAAGTCAATTTAAGAGAATAAACAAAATTATAGAAAAAAGAGATATCATTGCTAATCTGTACAAAAATCATTTAGCTCACAATGAATACATTAGCTTGCCAAAATTTAGTAATAGAAAATATGGAGAAGGTTGGCATTTATTTCAACTTAATATTGATTTTAAAAAGTTGAAAGTAAAAAAACAGGAATTTATAAAACATCTTAGAAATCATTCAATTGGGTCACAAGTACATTACATTCCTTTAGTATATCAGCCTTATTACTCAAATAACGAGGAAAAAAAATTTTTAATTGAAGCAGCTACCTTTTATAACAACACTATTAGCATACCTATGTATACTGGCTTGAATAAAAAGAATGTGAGATTTATTGCAAAGGTAATAAATAATTTTTTTAATATAACAAATTAACATAGTTAAAAGTAAGTATGTCTGAAATAAAGATAAGAAAACTTAATAGAAGAGATATATTTTTATTATATTGTTGGTTTAATGATAAAGAAAACCTTCAATTTAAAATTAAAACAAAATATAAAATACTTTTTAGAAATCATAAAGTCTGGCTTCTTAATTTTATAAAAAATAAAACAGGTTTTATTTGGATAATAAAATATAAAAATAAAGATGTTGGTAATATAAGATTAAATAAACTATTTTATAAAACCTATGAAATAGATATATTTATAATGAAAGAGTTTAGAAGCTTAAAAATTGCAAGTAAGTCTTTAATAAAAGTAGAAAATAACTTAAAAAAAGGAAGCGTAATACATTCATATGTTAAAAAAAATAATTTGAGATCATACAAGTTTTTTATAAAAAATAATTTTAGTTTATTTAATACTAATAAAGAGGTTTGGTTTTTAAAGAAGCATGTTTAATTATTATAATCATAAATATAATTTTCTATTTTTTCTAATATTCTTGATGTTCCATGATTATCAAATTGTTTAGATATCATTTCTTTAATATTATTTGTTGTTTGATCAGATTGAACCATTAAAAGAATCTTTTGCTTCAAATCTCTATGTATATTTTTAACTATAAGTGCACATCCACTTTCTTCCCAACTCGTTAATAATTTTTTTTGAATTTCATTTTGAGCAACTAAAACAGTTGGTATATTGTATTCTAATCTTTCAATTTGGGAAAACCCTGGTGCTCCGATTGCAAAGTCACTATAGTTATAAATTTTATCAAGACTAGTTGGATTTCTAAAAAGTGTAAAATTTTTATTTAAGGATATCATTCTCCTTATAGAAGTTATATTCATTTTATATTTTCCTAAAATAATATTTACTTTAAATTTATCTTCCATTAAAAATCCATTAAAAGTGAGCTCTTGAAGGGTCTTAATTATTTTTTCGGTAAAGCATTTAGTATCAACATTTCCAAATGATACTAAAATATTTTTAATTTTTTTATTTTTCCTTAGCTTTTGACTTTTTTTTATAAACGGTAAGTATTTTAAGCCTGATATAAAGTTTCTTTTATTAATGTTAATAGGATGCATGCATATACTTAAAACATTATTAACTAATAAATATTTATCTACGAAAATTACTACAGGTTTTATCCTCAAAATATTATTTTTTCTAAATTTTTCTATTTCCGGATTATCTATTATTATACATTTTGCGTTATATTTTATTGCGTATTTTTCTGTTCTTAAAAATGATGTATGATTTTTTTCTTCTATGATTTCATCTTGTAAGATTTTTAATAAATTTTTTTTTGTACCCTTATCTACAAACCATACAACCTTACTGTTGATTTTTTTTCTTATTTTTAAACATCTATTAATATGTCCCTGTCCAAAATTAGAAGCAGTTGCTACTCTAATGATGTACATTAAACTAAATTTTTTATTAATTTTTTTATTTCATTAGTTTGTAAAAAATTTTGATTGTTTTTGCTAGAATATTCAAAAGGCTTTACAATTTTTTTACCATTTTTTTTTATATTAGGCTTTATCTTTGTCCTGTCCCACCAACTAAGCATTGGCTGTATAATATAAAAATCTTTCATTTCTATACAGTTTAAGGACTCTTCTTTAGGTATCATTACTTCATGTAATTTTTCGCCGGGTCTAATACCAATAAGGTCATAATTCTTATTATTACTAATAGCATATATTAAATCTTTAATCTTAATACTTGGTATTTTTGGAATAAAGATTTCTCCTCCACTCATATTATTTAAACTATTAAAAACGAATTCTATTCCCTGCTCTATAGTTATTATAAATCTAGTCATTCTTTCATCAGTTAAAGGTAGTTTTTTAATACCTGTAGATAAAAGCTTTTTAAAATGTGGAATAATACTTCCTCTTGATCCTAAAACATTCCCATATCTTACTATAGAAAACCTAGTTTTTCTTTTGCCTACTAAATTATTTGCAGCTACAAATAATTTATCAGCGCAGAGTTTAGTTGCTCCATACAAATTAATAGGGTTTGCAGCTTTATCTGTAGATAAAGCAATTATTTTATCAACATTATTTATAATGCTAGCATCAATTAAATTTTGTGCCCCTAAAATGTTGGTAGCTATACACTCAGTAGGATTATATTCAGAAGCAGGTACTTGCTTCATTGCAGCAGCATGAATAATAATATTAATACTAGAACAAGCTCTTACCAATCTTTCTTTATCTCTAATATCTCCTAAAAAGTATCTTACCGGAAATTTATCTTCAGGAAACTTTTGTGATAATTCAAACTGTTTTAGTTCGTCTCTACTATAAACAACTACCTTTTTTGGTTTACTAGAAAATAAAATGTTTTTTAAACATTGAGACCCAAAAAAACCTGTTGCTCCAGTAATTAAAATAGACTTATTATTAAATTGTGATAACACATCTAACCTCTATGATAATTTTTAGGATTACCCTCATACTGGACTTTACCATTTTTAATTGCAATGACATAATCTGTTTTCATGAATGAGGATACCCTATGAGATATTAAAATTATAGTTATTTTTTTTCTCTTTTTAATAATAGTATGCAAACTTTTATGTATAATATCTTCAGTTTTAGTATCAACTGCACTAGTAGCTTCATCTAAAATCAAAATTTCACTATTTTTTAATAGTGCTCTTGCTAGAATTAATCTTTGTCTTTGCCCTCCAGATAGGCTTTGTCCCAACAGGCCTACATTAGTATCTAATTTTTTAGGTAGTGATTTAATAAATTTATTCATTTTTACTAATGTTAAGGCATCCCATATTTTTTTTTGTGAAACTTTTTTTGAACCGTATGTTATGTTATTTAATATACTATCATTAAATAAGAATGGATCCTGTGGAATATATGCAATTAACTTTCTTAAATATTTTTCTCCAATTTGGTTAATTTCTGAATTATCAAAAAATATTTCTCCTCTATCTGCTATTAGAATCTTAGATATCAAGCTAACTATTGTTGACTTACCTGACCCAGATGGACCTACAATAGCGTTAATTTTACCAACTTTGACTTTAAAGCATAAATTTACTAAGATATTTTTCTGAGCCTCATTATAATTGAAGTAAACATTCTTGAATTCTATTTCTTTATTTAGTTCTAATTTAGAAATATTTCCCTTATCTGTATTAGACAATTTTTCTGCATTTTCATATATTTTTTCACAAAATTTATATGATGGTAAAAGTTCAACTAGTCTTGTTATATTATATTGGAATACCTTAAAAGTAGGAGTAAGTCTCATAAAAGCAACGCTAAATATTACTATTTTGGTAGCATCAAAACTAAAGTTAGCAATTAAACTATTTAAAACTACTAATATAATAATTGTTGATATTGATATAAACAATAACTGAGCTGTTGCTGATATTCTAGTAATGCTTACAGAGTTCTCATAAATTTTTTGTTGTACAGTTAATAATCTCAAAGTCTCTTTATTTACCGTATCAAACGTTTTAATTGTTTTCCATCCTAAAAATCTTTCTGTAATAAGATCTCTATATTCCGATCTTAATCCTACTAAGTTTTCACTTATTCTTTTTGTCCTGATTGCAAATGTACTACCAGTAATAAATACTATGAAACTCAAAAATATAACTCCTAATAGAGTAGGAATAAAAGAAGTCAAAAGTAATACTGTCATGTAAATAAGCATAGTTAGTATATTTGTATAAAAAGTTAAATAACTTTTCACTGTCATGGCTACCATTTGTGGTTCTATATCAGTAGCATTAATAAATTTCCCTGTATTAAATGCATTCATAAACCTATAAGAAGATTTCATGAGGCAGCTGAACATTTCTAAGTTTATTTTTTTATGAATTTCTGCAGTAATTTTTTGTATCAGAATCAAATTAAAATAATTAAGAATTTGTCTTAATACTATAAATAATATAGCCATGCTTGATAATAGAATTGTACTTAACTTAATATTTAAAAAATCTAAAGAATTATATAAATATAAACATAGTAAAGAAGACTTTTTAAACTTTTCTATATCACCTTCTACTTGAATAAAACTTAATAAAGGCACTAAAATTGATACTCCCAAGCCTTCAAAAACTAAAGTTAAAGTTCCAAGGAGAAAAGCTAAATATATTTTAGCTTTATTAAACGCTTTTAATTTGATTAAAAACTTAATATGCCCTTCTACATAGTTTTTTAATTTGAATAATTTTATTATATTTTCAAACATAAATTTAATACTTTCCTAAATTAAGCTTCAAATAATTAAATAGTATTTATTTTAATAATAGATAATATCACTTTTTTAAAAAGCTTTAATAAACTAAAATATCATTTTTTTTATAATTTTTATTTGATTTTTTTTCTCTAATTTTTTTAAAGTCAAAGGCTTTTATTCCATTACTAATTTTATTAATTCTTTTAAAATGAACATTATTGATATTTATTATATCACCTTTTAATATTTCTTTGCTAGCAACACAATATCTCACTATGCTATTTTTTAATTTTAACTCTTCACAAATGGGTTTTTTATTAAAATCTCCTTTAATTTTTTCAATAAATCTAATTTCTTTAACCATTTGTTTAAAATCTTTTGGGTTTAAAGAAATTCCATGATCGAATCCATGTCTCGTATTATCTAAAGTAAAATGCTTTTCAATTACTTTAGCACCTAACGCAACCGCAATTTTACAGGCCTCCCAGCCTGTACAATGGTCAGAGTATCCTGAAATAACTTTATATTTCTTTTCAATAAATTTAATAGAATTAAGGTTTATTTTTAATATTGGTGCTGGATATAAAGACACAGCATGCAATACACTAATATTATTTCTGTTTTTATTCATAATTATTTTAATTATTTTGCTTACCTCTTTATCATAAGCCATTCCAGTAGAAAGTATAATTGATTTATTTGTTTTTTTTATGGCTTCTAATAAAGGTATATTAGAAAGCAGACCAGAAGAAATTTTATATAATTTAAATTTTAATTTTTCGCATAATTTTAAACTATCCAAATCTCCAGGAGTGGCAAATATTAAACCTCTGCTTTCATATTTTTTTATTAACTTTTTGTAACTACTTTCAGAAAGAATCGAATGCTTAAAAATTTCATAAGATTTAGTATTTTTAGAATATGAGTGATCAGGATTAACTATTTGAAATTTTACAGCATCGGCTCCTGCTTTAAAAGCTTTATCCACTAAAGTATTGGCTAGATTAAACTTTCCTTCATGATTTATTCCAATTTCTGCGATAATAAATGTAGGGGAGAGTAAATTGATCTTTCTATTGGTAGTCAAACAAAAGTCAATAGGGGATAGTTTTATTTTATTAAACATAATTTTATCCTCTAACACTAAAAATACTTTTTAGTTCACAACCTTCTAAAAAATTTTGGGGATCTTTTTTTTTTAAAATATCTTTAACGTTTAAAAGAGATTTTTCTATCTTACTTACACTATTTTTTAGTATATCGTTATTACTATGAGCTAAACAAAGGTTAAAACTAGATCCCATAAAGACCCCATTTTTTATAAACTCTTGCCTTAATAAGTGTAACAGAAAGCTTTGATTATTTTTTTTAATTATTAGTCTAGGCCACCAATCATTGCCTGCGAACTCTATGTAATCATTTAGCTCAATATCTCTAATTTTTCTGTTCGTTAGCTTTTTAAGTTTTTTTCCTAAAACACTTAACTTTTCAGGTACGTTTAATTTTTCTATTTTATTCAATGTAGCTAATGCAGCTGCCATTGATAAAGTTTCTCCTGCATACGTACCTGAAACAAATACATCTTTCATTAAATTCATAATTTTTTTTTTTCCAACAATTGCAGATATTGGATAACCGTTGCCTAATGATTTACCAAAACAGCCTAAATCTGGTTTTATATTAAACTTTTCTGAAGCTCCACCTAAACTAGTCCTAAAACCACAAACTATTTCATCAAAAATAATCAATATTCCATTTTTTCTGCATATTTTTTTTAATTCTTTTAAAAAATTTTTATTAGGGGGTGAATATCCATCAGGTTCAATTACTACTGCCGCTATTTTATTATTATATTTTTTAATATTATAAGTTAAGTTTTCAATATCATTAAACTTAAAGTTTTTAGTAAGCCTTCTTACTTCCTTAGGAACACCTGCATTTCTCGAAGTACTTCCAATAAACCAATCGTGCCATCCATGGTATCCAGAAACTAATACTAAATCTTTTTTTGTATATGCTCTTGCCAACCTTATAGCGGCAGAAAGAACATCTGAACCATTTTTTCCAAACCTTACCATTTCTGCATAAGGAATAATAGTATTTAACTTCTCTGCTAATTCAATCTCAATAGGATGAGACATAGAAAAAATTACACCCTTATTTATTTGCTTTTTAACTGCCCTATCAACATCATTATCTTTGTATCCTAATATAATTGGTAATAAAGCTAAAAGATAATCAATGTATTTATTGCCATCAACATCATACACATAACACCCCTTTGCCTTTTCAAAAAACATTGGTGCAGCTCCCAAGGGCCACTGCATAGATGACTTAGAAAATGTCTGCGTTGCTAAAGGTATAGTTTTGGAAGCTCTACCATATAGTCTATTTGATATTTTGAAAGATTTCTTCATTTAACCATTGAAATAATTTTTTTTATGTCTGGAAATGATAAAATTTTTTTTTTTTCTGCTTCCTTTTTCAAAATTGGTATTACCTTCTCAAAATTAATTGTTTTAAAAGAAAAGTTGTTCTCATTAAGTATTTTTATTAATGCAGACCTTCCTGATAGCTTTCCAAATCTTACAATTCCACCTTTAATACCAAAACTTTCGGCTTTTATTATTTCAAAACTCTTTCTATTTTTAATAATTGCTTTTTGATGCATTCCTGAAGCATGCGTAAAAACATTTGTCCCAAAAATAGGTTTGTTATCATGCATTTTAATTTTAGAAATACTCTCTATGAGCTTTTTAGCCCTATTAAAGTATTTCAAATTAATTTTTTTTGACAATACATCTTTATATTTTAAATTTAATATTGCTATTATTTCTTCTAATGGAGCGTTTCCTGCTCTTTCTCCAAGCCCTCCAATAGTGCATTCTATTTGATCCGCTCCGCTACCAATTGCGGCTAAAGTATTAGCTGTCGCTAAACCAAGGTCATTATGACAATGTGCTGAAATTTTTATTTCTTTATTATTTACAAACTGTTTTTTTATTTCTTTAATTAGTTTTGAATATTCTAAGGGAGTACTAAATCCAGTAGTATCAGGGAGACACAATGAAGAGGCTCCACTTTGCACTGCTACCTTTAAGGATTTTTTTAAGAATCTTATGTCTGCTCTTGTGCAGTCTTGTGCTGTAAACTGAATATTATTAAAATACTTTTTTGCTAATTTAATTATTTCTTTAATTTGAATTATTATTTGATCTTTATTTTTGTTAATAGAGTACTCTATTTGCAAATCTGATACGGGCATCACTATTTGTAGCTTAACATTATTTATTGACTTTGTTGCTTCTCTTGCAATCAAAATATCCTTTTCCAGTGAACGAGCAAAAACACAAATAGTAGTATGCTTTTTACTTACTTTATTGCATAGATTTTTTATTATTTTTTCTTCTTCTATAGAAGCAGCTGGAAAACCTACTTCGATAGTATCAACTCCAATTTTTTCTAAAATTTCAAAGATTTTTAACTTATTACTTAAATTAAAAGCAATGCCAGGAGTTTGTTCTCCGTCTCGGAGAGTTGTATCTTGAATTTTTATTTTTTTACTATTCATCATTAATTAATTTATTTAAGTCTTTTTTGCTATTTTCATTATAAGCTATATGATTATTAATCTTAAATAAATCACTATTTTTTTGAATTAAATTTACTGCTTGTTGCCATTCACAGTTATTTCCTAATTTTTTACATACCTCATTCAAAAGATTTAAATCTTCTTCTCTATCCAAAGTTAATCTAAATAAGCTTAAATCTTTCAGGTTCTTAATTTGAGCTGTTTTAAAATTTCCAGAGGACATATATTTTTTTAATTTTCCAGATATATATGGGGTAACATGCTCTCTTGTAAATGCATTAGCTTTTTTTTCTGCTTCATACAGAGCAGATGATTTAAAAACCTCAACATCTATTCCATCAGGGTATGTTCTTATAATAGTGTTAGATACATAGTCTAATTTTTTTTCTAATATTTTTTTTATGCTTTTATCTATAAGGTTATGATCAATCAAAGGACAGTCTCCTGTAATTCTAACTATATAATCTGCACTTTGTTTTTTTGAAATTAAGACAAATCTTGATAAAACGTTATTTAGGTTGCCTCTGAATGTATTTATTTTAAAAGCTTTTAAATACTTAGCTAGAATATCATCAGAAGAGTGATCAGAACATGCCAGCCATAGTTCATGAATTAATCTACTTTTACTAACCCTATTTATTACCATTTCTATACAAGGAGTTCCATTTATCTTAATTAGACTTTTCCCAGGTAACCTGGTTGAGCTCATCCTAGCTTGAATAATACAAATTACTCTTTTTTTTTTCATTTTGTTTTGATTGCTTCGCATACTACTTTAGGCACTATTTTTAATCCATCTTTAGGATATTTAATAGCTCCAATTTTTTTATTAATGTTTAATTTTAGCAAATTTTTATATAAAGGTACTCCCGCTATAACTGAGATTACTGCGCTTCCACTTATTCTGGGATTAATTTCTATTACAGTTGGTTCACCATTCGATTTAGTCATTACATCAATATCAACTAACCAAGAAAGACTTAATAAAGCTACTATTTTTTTTGACAACTCTTCTAATTGTTTATTTTTTCTTATTATGTTTCCTTTGAAAGGAACTCCAGCAGGATTTATTCTTTCTCTGACTACACTATACAAATATTTTCCTTGATAAGCCAAAACGTCTAAATCATAACAAGGAGAAAAAAGCCTTTCGGATAAGATTTTCGGAAAATTAAACTTTATAATTCTTTTTATATTTTTTTTGAAATAGCTCAGACTCATATGTAATTCTCTAGACTCATTATAAACTTTAAAACCTATTATTTTTTTAGCAATTACTATTGTACCTCTGTTACCTCTAGCTATAGGATCTTTAATTACCACGCCAGAGTAGGTATTATAAAAATAATTAACAAACTTTAAAAGTTCTGATTTTGACCTTACTACTCTAAAATCAGGAGTACTTATATTATTTTTTTTCAAAAATTCATAAGTTTTTATTTTGTTTGAAATAATTTTATTTATTTCCGGTAGTTGACAAGCAATAGACACATTTAGTTTTTCAAACCTATTTAAATTATAAGATAATTTAATAGCCTCTTCGTCAGAACAAGGTAAAATAAAATTTATCTTATATTTTTTCACATACTTGATAACCTGAAGAATATAATTTTCATTATTTCCCTTAGGTAACTGTATACACAAATCAGCTGCAGTATTTTCATTATATAATTTTCTAGAGTCTGCAGATAAAATCCATATTTTGTGCTTAAAAGTTTTTCTAAAATACTCAATATTTTGTAAACCTAAGAATCCACCTGCTGAAGTAATTAATATCCTATGGCTATAATTTATGTTCACTTTTTTAAATTAAGTTATTTTTTAAAAATTAATTTTTTTTAATTATTATAATAATCTAAGTTAATTGATTAATATATTCAATTATTACTCTTAATTATAATACAATTAACAAATAGAAAAAAATTGTTATTTATTTTACCAATTTGAAGGATTTAATAATTTATCATTATTTAATTCTAACCACTTAGGATAAGCTAATTTTATTTTTTCAAGATTACTTACTTGATTTAAACTCTGCCTACTATTGATACCAACCACTATTTTCGATATTCTTTTATCTAATAATAAAGAATTCATACAAGCTTGTAATTTTGATATATTTTTCTTTTCAACCCAAGCTTCAAATTTTTCAAAAAAGTCTTTATACAAAAAAAAATTTACCGGTAAACTTTTTGCTTCAGTTAGTAATAATCCTTGAAGAAATACTGAACGTACATGAATTTCTACACCATCATTGTACATTTTATTAATCCATTTTCCTTTTTCAAATCTTTTATCAACTATACTATAAGGTATTTGAACTATATCAGGCTTGAAATAATTATATAACTCTTCCAATTCCTCTACATTATAAATAGTATAACCAATTTTTGAGATTTTTTTATTTTTCTTAAAGTCAATAAAAACTTCCAATAATTTTTTATCTTTAAGTAAGTTAATTGGATTTCTAATTAAAATTGCATATATTTTTTTTACATTTAAATTTGATAGAGAGCTTTGTATATTTTTTTTTAAATTATCTGAGCTATTTATTTTATAATTTTTCATTAAAGATACTTTAGTTATTATATTAAATGATTTTAAGTCAAAATTACCTATTTTTTTTTCAACTCCTGTATATTCTGGTGCAGTATCTATGGTATCTATCTTAAATTTTAAGCAATCATCGAGGATGTACCTAATTTGATTTAGGTTTAAAAAATTCTTATTTGTAATGCCATAATTATTAGAAAACTGAGCAGTTCCTATAGCAATTTTATTATTTTTTTTATATTTCATTTATTTTTGGTGCCCACTCCCGGACTCGAACCGGGACGTCTTTACAGACAAGGGATTTTAAGTCCCTTGCGTCTACCTATTCCGCCAAGTGGGCAAAGTCATTACTTTAATAACAAATAAATGTGTTTTAATCTACAGTAAATTCAATATCTCTGTTTTTTAATAATTTGCAAAATTTTTTAATTACTTTTTCTAATATTTTTTTATTACTACATCTAAAAACTATATTTGTGCCAATATCTGGAGGTTTATAAAATGGATAACTACCTATATCTAAATCAGAATATTCTTTATTAATTTTATATAGAGTGTCAGCAATATCTCCTTCTGGTTTTTTTACTTTTACTGTTCTTGAAAATATTATTTTTCCTTTTTTTAATTTTTTTTCTACACTTTCTAAAAACATAGATTGCATTATTTTTGGAACCCCTGCCATAACCCATACATTCTTAATTTTAAAACCAGGCGCTGCACTTACTGGATTAGCAATTAAGGTAGCCCTAGATGGCAAATATGCCATTTTCATTCTACTTTTATTCAATTCAAAATTACTATTTTCATAATGTTTTTTGAGTAACTCCTTTGCTTTTTTATTTAATACTAATTTTCTTTTAAATGCTCTTGCAATTGCTAAAGCTGTAATATCATCATGAGTTGGACCAATACCCCCTGTAACAAAAACATGTTTATATTTTTTTGACGCCTTTAAAACTTCTTTTATTATTTCTTTATAATTGTCGGCAATAATTTTAATTTCACATAATTTTATTCCTATTTTAGAACAACGTTTAGCTATGAAATTACTATTTAAATCTAAAGTCCTACCTGATAAAATTTCATTTCCTATAATTATAATTGCTGAAGTAATCATATAGTAAGGATATACAATTATAAACGTTAAGTAAAAATATTTTATTCAAAAAAGAAGCATTGAGATTTTTTTTTATAGAGTTAATATTAATTAGTGAGAACATATGAATGATACTAATATTTTAGATGAGTATAATAACACGGTTATTATACATACTAAAAAAGATTTTATAAAAATGAGAGAAGCAGGCAAACTCGCCTCACAAGTTCTGGATTTTATAACTCCTTTTGTAAAAGAAAAAATATCAACATTGGAATTAGACAACTTATGTCATGACTATATAGTTTCTCATGGGGCTATTCCAGCACCTCTAAATTACAAAGGATTTCCAAAATCAATTTGTACTTCAGTCAATCATGTTGTTTGCCATGGTATTCCAGGAAAAAAAATACTTAATAGAGGAGATATAATTAACATAGATATAACTGTAATCTTAAATGGATGGCATGGAGATACAAGCCGTATGTTTATAATAGGAAAAGAGAGTGTAAAATCAAAAAAGTTAATAGAAGTAACATTTCAATCTATGTGGGAAGGAATAAAAAAAGTAAAGCCAGGTAATACTCTTGGAGATATAGGGTATGCTATACAAAAATACGCTGAAAGTTTTGGGTATTCAGTAGTAAAAGATTTTTGTGGTCATGGGATTGGACAGGTATTTCATTGTGCTCCTAATATTTTACATTATGGAGAATTAGGTAAGGGAATGAAATTACAAGAGGGGATGATCTTTACTATAGAACCAATGATAAATGTAGGGAAGGCTGATATTAAAATATTAGATGATGGTTGGACTGCCGTTACTAGAGATAAGAAGTTGTCTGCTCAATATGAGCATACTATCGGTGTTACAGAAGATGGATATGAAGTATTTACAATTTCACAGGAGGAAACAAAGTATAATAACAGTTGTTAAAAATATTTTTTTTTAGTAAATTAATATTATGTTTTATCATCCTCTAATGGGAATATCAATTTTTTTACTAGCTATAATTATCTCATTTGTATTGGGCAGATTGTACATAAAAAAAAAATCAAATATTCATAATTCAGACAAAGATAAAAAACAAAAAAATATTCCTCAAGGTGAAATTACCTCACCGGATGCCCCTTGGTTAGATGAAAAATAATCTTTTTAAAATTTATAGCCTAATATTATCGGCATTAATGTATTGATTTAAATTAAAAAAAAACTACTATTAAGAAAATGAAGTTTTTAACTAAAATCTTGGCTCTTCTCCTTCTTTTAGGCTCTTTACGTATTTCTTATGCTGTAGAGTTTGAGGAGACTATAGACACTATAGAAATTAGAAAAGCAGCTATGCAAAATTTATGGCAAAGAATTAAAAGACTTTCACCTTATGTAGAACTTAAAGAAAAAGTTGAATATAATAAAGATCTTGCTGTAACCGATGCCCAGGAAGTAATCAATTTATTAGAACAAACAAAAAACCTATGGCCTTTAAATAGTAATATTTCAGGAAAGGGTTTTACTAATGCTACTCCCGCAATATGGGTACTTCCTGACTATTTTGAAAAATTATATTCTTCTGCTGAAAAATCGGCTTATATACTAAAACAATCCATTTTAGATGATGATATTGACAGTACAATTTCTGCGATGTGTAATCTGGGAACATCTTGTGGAACATGTCATGCAAATTTTAGAAGGTTGCTTACTAGTCAGCTAGCTAATGAAGTAAGCGGTTGGTCAGGTCAGTATGTTAATGGCTGTAAATAGTTTATTGAAGATTTGAACCTTTTAAAACATATTTCCCATCTTTTAGTCCATCAAAAACTGAATTAATTTGAGGGTGAGAGCATGGATCTAAATTTTCATCATGTAACAAATTTTGTTGAGAAACATAAGCAATATAAGGACCATCATCATTTTCAGCGAACAAATGATAAAAAGGCTGATTTCTTTTTGGTCTTATATCTTTTGGGATAGAGTCATACCATTCTTCACTATTCATAAATTCTGGGTCGACGTCAAAAATAACACCTCTAAATGGATAATATCTATGTTTAACTAATTCACCAATAGTAAATTTAGGACTATCTAGTTTATTTTTATTTTCTAACATAATTAAATTATAATTATAAATTTCTATTTTTCAATATTCTATTATTGTTTTATATTAAATTAATAATAACAGGAGAAAAAATTGAAATTTGGTTTAGGGCAATCTTTAAAAAGAGTTGAGGATAATAAATTTTTAACAGGAAACGCAACTTATACAGACGATATAAATTTCCAAGATCAAGTCTACATGCATATTATTAGATCACCTTACGCATTTGCAAGAATTGTGAAAGTAAATTATAAAAAAGCTGAAAAACATGATGGGATATTGTCTATAATAAGTAATAACACAATAAATAGTATGAAAATTAACCCTATGTATCCTGGATTCCAAGTAAAAAATAAAGATGGGACAGATATGGTAAGTACTTTCAGAAATATTCTTGCTGATAAAAAAGTTAGATATGTAGGTGAACCTGTATTAGCTATTATTGGTAAAACTATTGACATAGCTGAAGAAGTTGCTGACCTTATTGACATAGAATATGAAGAAATGATTAGCACTACAAATTTAATTAATGCTGTTAAAAAAGATGCTCCTTTAGTTAGGGATGAACTATCAAGTAATATTTGCTTTGATTGGGAATTAGGTGATCAAGAAAATACTGACCTAGCTTTACATAATTCTGATCATATAACCACAATAGAGTTAACAAATAACAGACTTGTACCTAATCCAATGGAATGTAGAAGTACCATTGGACAGTATAATTTAGAGTCAGATACCTATAGTTTATATTGTTCTAGTCAAGGAGTTCATAGCTTAAAGAGAAAATTAGCTTCAATAATTAACATTAAGGAAAATAAAATTAATGTTTTTACTCCAGATGTAGGTGGCGGGTTTGGTATGAAAATATTTAATTATCCTGAGTACGTATTAACTTTAGCGGCAGCAAAAATAACTAAAAAAACTGTTAAATGGAGAGCAAAAAGAAGTGAGAGTTTTTTATCTGATATTCATGGAAGAGACCACATCAGTAAAGCAAAACTAGGATTTGATAAAGATCATAAAATAACTGCTTTAAAAGTTGAAACATACGCAAATATGGGAGCTTATATTTCTGATTTTGGAGTTTTTATTCCTACTTATGCAGGTACAGCAATGTTAACGGGATGTTATAAGATTTCTAATGCCTATGCAAATGTTAAAGGTGTTTTTACAAATACAAATCCTGTTGATGCTTATAGAGGAGCAGGAAGACCTGAAGCTGCTTATTTAATAGAAAGACTAATAGATAAATCTGCTAGGGAGTTAAAAGTTAGCTCTATAGAATTAAGAAATATCAATTTAATTGAAGAAATTGATATGCCTTATAAAACAGCTCTAGGTCATATTTATGATAGTGGAGATTTTAAAAAAAACCTTTCTAATTGCTTAGAAATGTCAGGTTATGAAACTTTTCATGAAAGAAAAAAAATATCTCAAGAAAAAGATAAGTGCAGAGGAATTGGAATTTCAACTTATATTGAAGCATGTGGAGGTGGAGGCCCTGAGTATAGCTCTGTAAGAATTGGTGGTAATGGAAATGTTGAAGTGAAAATAGGAACTCAATCTAATGGACAAGGACACGCAACATCATATGCACAAATTGTATCAGAGGTATTACAGATTGATATAAATGAAATTAGTTTAATTCAAGGAAATAGTATAGAAATAAAAAATGGCTCTGGTACTGGTGGATCAAGGTCCATGCCAGTAGGAGGAAATGCTTTATATCTAGCTTCTAATAAACTTTTAAATAATGCAAAGCTAAGCCTTGCAAAATACTTCAAAGCAAAACCAGTTGAGATATCATATAAAGAAGGTTTCTTTGAATTTAAAAATAAATATATATCTTTCTCTGATTTAACTAAATTGATTGATTCAGATAAGTTTTTAAATGTTGATGCAGAATGGGCACCAGAATCAGGAATTTATACTTTTCCAAATGGAACTCATGTTTGTGAGTTAGAAATTGAAAAATATACAGGAAAGATAGATATTTTAAATTATACGGTAGTAGATGATTTTGGAAGGGTAATAAACCCCTTATTACTTGAAGGACAAGTCCATGGAGGTATTGTACAAGGAATTGGTCAAGCATTGTTAGAAGAAACTATATATGATATTGAAACAGGGCAGTTATTGAGTGGTTCTTTTATGGATTATGCAATACCAAGAGCAAGTGATATTCCATTCATAAAATTTGCCTACAATGAAATTCTTTGTACTACTAACCCATTAGGTATAAAAGGTGCAGGAGAAGCAGGAGCTATCGGAGCTCCCCCAGCGGTGATCAATGCTATATGCAATGCTTTAGACATAAGTCATATCGATATGCCAGCTAAACCTGAGAAAGTATGGAAAATTTTATCTTCACAGATCTAAAAATAGTTTACAGAATTGGCTTTGCTTAAGCGAATGCTTCTTCCCAAGTGCCAGTTGTCGCTGCTTTAGAATATTCAGTTGCTCTATTTTCAAAAAAATTAGTGTGTTCAACTGCATTCAACATTTCGTCCATCCATGGCAACGGATTAATACTTATTTTATAAATAGGTTGTAGCTTGAGTTGATTTAAACGAATATCTGCCATATATCTCATATACTTTTTTACTTCTTCAGACCTAAGACCTTCTACAGTTCCTAGCTCAAATGCCCTATCTATAAAAGCGTCTTCATGCTCAATCATAGTATTACAGGCTATGTAAAGATCTCTTTGTAATTCTTCTATGTTTATATCAGGGTTTTCACTCACAAAAGTATTATAAAGTTTAATTATAGATTCTGTATGTAAGCTTTCATCTCTGGCCGACCAAGTTACTATTTGCCCCATACCTTTCATTTTGTTAAATCTAGGAAAATTTAGAAGAATGGCAAAAGTCGCAAATAATTGCAAACCTTCTGTAAAACCACCAAATATCGCTAATGTTTTAGCAATATTTATCTTTGTTTTTGTATTAAACTTTTGCATATAATCATACTTATCTCTCATTTCTTTAATCTCAAGAAAAGCTGAATATTCAACTTCAGGCATACCAATTGTATCTAATAAGTGAGAATAAGCGGCAATATGGATAGTTTCCATATTAGAAAAAGCTGATAGCATCATCTGAACTTCAGTAGGTTTAAAGACTTGAGAATAATGTTTCATATAGCAATTGTTAACTTCTATATCAGATTGAGTAAAAAATCTAAAGATTTGAGAAAGTAGATTTCTTTCTGGCTTAGTTAACTTTCTATTCCAGTCCGAAACATCATCAGCTAAAGGAACTTCTTCTGGTATCCAATGTATTCTTTGTTGTTGCAACCAAGCATCATAAGCCCAAGGATATTTAAATGGTTTATAAATTCTTTTTGTATCTAATAATGACATTTTTCCTCACAATTTATTGACAAGATAAGCATTCATCATAATCAAGTTGATTACCATAAGGTTGCTCATCCTCATTAATTTTTCCTTTTAAAGGAACTTCAGCAGTTTTTTTATTATGAGAAACTACTTCAGCTCTCTGTATAGATAAAGATCTTAAATAATATAAACTTTTTACGCCCCTTTTCCATGCCAAAAAATGTACCATATGTAAATCTCTTTTATTTACATCTGGTTTTAAAAATATATTTAAAGATTGGGCCTGACAAACATAAGGCGTTCTATCACCTGCTAATTCTATTATTCTTCTCTGGTCAAGCTCAAAGGCTGTTTTAAAAACTGCTTTTTCTTCTTCATTGAGGCATTCAAGGTGCTGAACAGAACCTTTATTGATAGTTATTGATGACCAGATTTCTTCATTATCTTTTCCTTTCTCAGCTAATAAACTCTTTAAATGAGGATTTTTTACATTAAATGAACCTGACAATGTTTTTTGAGTAAAACTATTGGCTGCAATAGGTTCAATTCCTGGTGAAGCTCCTCCACAAATAATAGAAATTGAAGCTGTAGGTGCTATAGCTATTTTATTAGAAAACCTCTCATTTACTCCATATTCTTTAGCATCTGGGCATGCTCCTTTTTCATTAGCTAAAACAACAGATGCCTTGTCTGCTTCTTCTTTAATTTTAGAAAATATTCTTTTGTTCCAAACTTTTGCCATTACTGAATCAAAGGGAACTCTCTTTTTCTGTAAAAATGAATGAAAACCCATAACTCCTAGCCCTACACTTCTTTCTCTCATTGCTGAATATCTTGCACTTGCCATGGTATCAGGAGCTCGTATGATAAAATCTTCCATTACGTTATCTAAAAACCTCATTACATCTTCAATAAAGACTTTTTCATTATTCCACTCATTGTATTTTTCTATATTAAGTGAAGAAAGGCAACATACAGCTGTTCTTCTATTGCCATCCTTATCAATTCCAGTAGGAAGAGTAATTTCACTGCATAAGTTAGACATTTTAACTTGTAAACCAGACAATTTTTGGTGGTTTGGAATGGCTTCATTAACTTTATCAATAAAAAGCAGATAAGGCTCTCCTGTCTCTATTCTGGTAGTTAAAAGTTTAATCCATAAAGATCTGGCTTTAACTGTTTTTTGAATAGACCCATCTTTAGGACTTTTAAGAGACCAGTCTTTATCATCTTCTACAGCTCTCATGAATTCGTCTGTAATAACAATTCCATGATGTAGGTTTAAAGCTTTTCTATTAGGGTCTCCACCTGTAGGTCTTCTTAAATCTATGAACTCTTCAATCTCAGGATGCCAAATTGGAAGGTAACAGGCGGCAGAACCTCTTCTAAGACTACCTTGACTAATTGCTAAAGTTAAAGAATCCATAACTCTAATAAAAGGAACTACTCCTGAAGTTTTTCCAGCTTGGCCAACTTTTTCCCCTATTCCTCTTAAGTTGCCCCAATATGATCCTATACCACCTCCTTTGGAAGCTAACCAAACATTTTCATTCCACAAATCAACAATACTGTGAAGACTATCGCCAGCCTCATTCAAAAAACATGAAATAGGTAGTCCTCTATTAGTACCTCCATTAGATAAAATAGGGGTGGACGGCATAAACCAATGTTTTGACATATAGTTATATAATCTCTGTGCATGATCAACATTGTCAGAAAAATAACTCGCTACTCTAGCAAACATACCTTGATAATCTTCGTTAGGAAGTAAATACCTATCTTTTAATGTAGATTTCCCAAATTCTGTTAATAATATATCTTTAGTACTATCTTTCTGAACCTTTATTCCAGGTTTAATTTGGACAACATTTAAAATATCAGAGTTTTTTCTATTTTGATTGTCAATATTTACGAATTCTTTTAGCATCATTTTTACTCTTTGTTATCCACAGCTGTTAATAATAATTTGTGGATAAATCACTATATGTTGTATATTTTTTATATTTATATCTAAATATTGCGTATAAGTTTGATATAGTCAATACAGAAATAAAATTAATTATCATTTTAGAACATAAATAGAACAAATTCAATATTTTTTGAACTTAACTAGGAGTTGTTTTAAAAAAAAACTTATCCATGTTATATTAATATATATATGGTAAAATTAGATAAAATTTATACTAGAGGAGGAGATAAAGGTTTCACCTCTATAGTAGGTGGAAAAAGAGTTAAAAAATCTTCTAATATAATAGAAGCCATTGGCAATATTGATGAACTAAATGCTGTTATAGGTATAATTATAACAAATTTAAAAACTAAACATAAAGCAGTCTTAAAAAATATACAGAATGATTTATTTGACATAGGTGCTGATATTGCTACACCAATAAATAAAAAAAAAAATGTAATTAGAATTCAAGCTCAACAAACTTTATATATTGAGCATGAAATTGACAAAATAAATAAAAACTTAAAACCTCTCAAGTCTTTTATTCTTCCTGGAGGCGATAAAATATCTGCTCTAGTTCATTTAGCTAGAACCATAAACAGAAGGTGTGAAATTAGTGTTGTAAAACTAAATGAAACTCTTAAAATAAATTTAGAGATTTTAAAATATATTAATAGATTGTCTGATTATTTATTTGTTTTAGCAAGACAAACAAATAAAAGAGAAGTATTATGGAAACCATTAAAAAATAATTTAAAGTAATATGCCTATAAAAAATAGAATATCACAGTTTGAGAATGAAATAACCAAATGGCGTCATTATTTTCATGAAAACCCTGAAATTGCTTATGATGAAAAAAATACCGCTAAAAAAGTTGTTGAGCTTTTAGAAAGTTTTAAAGTAGATAAAATAGAAACCGGTTTTGGTCAAACTGGCGTGGTTGCTACTATTGAGAATGGTTCTGGTAAAAGTGTTGGTCTAAGAGCCGATATGGACGCATTACCCATTACAGAGGAAAACATTAATACAAAACATTGCTCAAAAATTAAAGGAAAAATGCATGCATGCGGACACGACGGCCACACAGCCATGTTATTAGGTGCAGCAAAATATCTCTCTGAAACTAGAAACTTTAAAGGAAAAGTCGTTTTAATATTTCAACCAGCAGAGGAAGGTTATGCAGGAGCTAAAGCGATGATAAAAGATGGACTGTTAAGTAAGTATCCCATTGATGCAATATATGGAATGCATAATATGCCTGGTTTAGAAAAAGGAATTATTGCTGTTGAAGAAGGTCCAAGACTAGCAGCTGCAGATAATTTTGTAGTTAAAATTACAGGTAAAGGATCTCATGCTGCTATGCCATCAAATTCTATTGACCCTATATTATGTACTTCGTCTTTGATACAAAACTTGCAATCAATAGTATCAAGAAATGTTAACCCAAAAGAAACTCTTGTAATTACAGTAGCAACTTTTAATTCAGGAAAGGCAAATAATGTTATTCCTGACGAAGCAACTATTTCTGGAACTATAAGATACTATAATAAACAAGTAGGCTCCCTTGCAAAAGAAAGATTTAACACAATAGTTACTAATACTTGTAAACTATTTGGTGCTAAGGCAGAAATTAATATCAAAACAGGTTACCCTCCTACTATCAATCATCAAGCAAATAGTAAGTTTGCATTTGAAGTAGCAAAAAAAGTAGTTGGTATGAAAGCTAGCCCGCAACAGAGTCCAATGATGGGATCTGAAGACTTCTCATATTTTTTAGAAAAAGTTCCAGGAGCATTTGCTTGGATAGGGAATGGCAATACTGCTCCATTACATAACCCAAAATATGATTTTAATGATAATGTTTTGACTATAGGTTCTAGCTATCTTTCTAGTTTAGCTGAAGAAACACTTAATGGTAGTTAATAAAATATTAGAATTTAATGACAAAAAGATTAATCAAGAATGAAATTAGTAAAAAAGCAGTTGATTTTCTATTAGTTTATTGTGGAAACCTTAAGCCAAATGAAAAGCTTCTAATTATATTTGATGAAACTACACAAAAATTAATCCCTTTATTTGAAGAGTCTGCATCAAAAATAACAGAATTTATTAAAATAAATCAAATTAAACAACTAAGCCAACATGGTTTAGAACCACCTAAAATTGTATCAAGAAATATGATAAAATCTGATTTAATAGTAGCTTTAACTAGTAAATCTTTAGCTCATACAAAAGCAAGAAATAATGCCTGCGTTAAAGGCGCAAGATATTTAAGTCTTGCCGAGTACTCTTTAGATGTTTTAGAAAATGAGGCAATCTTTGGAGTTAAAAAAAATAAATTAAATTTGCTAACAAAGATGGAAACCATATTAAATAAAGGAAAGATAGTACAAGTAAAAACTAGCCTAGGTACTAGTCTAGAATTAAATATTGATAAAAGGCTCGCTAATAACTGTCCTGGTTTTGTTGAGAAACCTGGACAATTGGGATCACCTCCAGATATGGAAGTTAATATTAGTCCAATTGAAGATTACAGTTTTGGTAGTTTAATAGTAGATGGATCAATAACTCATCCTGAATTAGGACTTCTTCAAAATCCTGTCTCTTTAAAAATTCTCAAAGGTAAAATATATAAAATATCTGGTCAGGAAGAAGCAAAAAAATTACGAAAAATATTTGAAAAACTAAACAATCCTAAAACTTTAGTTTTAGCTGAACTAGGTATTGGTTTTAATGAAAAAGCAAAGCTGTGTGGAAATATGCTAATAGATGAAGGAGCAGCAAATTGTGTACATTTTGGATTTGGTTCAAACTCCACAGTAGGTGGAAAAAATGAAGTTTCTTTTCATTTAGATTTTATTGTCAAAAATGCTGATGTATTTTTAGACAGTAAACTTATAATTAAAAAAGGAAAACCTTTAATATGAAGATTAATATAGTCCCTTTTGGAAAAGGTTTTAATCAAATAGTAAATACTTATAGGAATAAAGTCGCGTTTATTGATTTTGATACTAAAAAAAGTTTTAACTATAATGAAATTGATATTTTAATAAAAAGATGCCTTTGTTTTTTACAGAAAAGTGGATTAAAAAAAAATGATACATTTCAAGTAGTTTTACCAAATTGTATAGAGCTTTTAATTTTATTTCTTGCTGCAGGTAAGGGTGGGTTTAATATTATGCCTAGTTCCGAAGAATCCACCGATTCAGAACTTACTCTATCTAATAAAATAATTAACTGTAAATTAGTTATTACCGAAAAAAAAAATAAGCTAGATAAAGTTTTCAATAAAAAGAATAAATTAAAAAAAATTTCATTAAAGTGTAATTTTTCTTGGCTCCCAAATCAGCACAGCAGCTTAAATAATAAAAATGGTAAGTTATATATTATGACTAGCGGTACTACTGGAAAACCTAAGGCTATAGTCATTAGTCTTGATAAATTATGGTCAAGTGCAATTGCTTTTGGAGAAAATTATAAAGAACTTAACTCAAATTCTTGCATATGGAATTACTTGCCTATGTCTTATTTAGGAGGCCTTTATAACCTATGTTATATTCCTTTAACTAAAGGAAGTAAAATTATTGTATCTAAATCTTTTGATAGCTTAATGGCGTTAAATTTTTGGAAAACAGTTGAGCAGTTTAAGATAAATATACTATGGTTGGTACCAAGCTTATTAAAATTACTTCAAAAGCTTTCAGAACGGACAAATGAATTAGAAAATAAAAGAATAGGGTCTTTAATTAAATTTAGTTTTTTGGGAACGGCACCTATATCTTTAAAAGAAAAAAAACTTTTTGAAAAAACTTTTCAATTTCCAGTTTATGAAAATTATGGATTATCTGAAACCACATTTATCTCTGCTGAGAAAAATTATGATTATAAAAATAGAACCGAAAGAACAGTAGGAAAATTATTGCCGTATGTTGAAACCAATTTTAAAAAAAATTCTCAGATTAAAAATGAATTAAAAGTAAAATCTCCTTTTTTATTTTTAGGGTATTTGAACGACAGAGGAGAGATATCTCTACCTTTAGATAAAGAGGGTTATTTTTCAACCGGGGATATTTGTAATATTAAAAATAGTATAATTAAATTAAATGGAAGAATTAGAGATATCATTAAAAAAGGTGGATTCTTTATTCAACTTCGTGAAATAGAAGAGAAATGTAAAATAGTTGATGGGGTAGAAGAAATTTCTGCTGTTCCCATAAAAGACAATTTTTATGGAGAAGATTATGTTATATTTTTTAGTAGCAATTCGCCAGAAAGCACTAAATATAAATTAAATAATCTCTTAAAAGTTAACTTTAATAAAAGAAAACATCCTAAAGAAGTTTTTCCTATAGCCTCTTTTCCAAAAACTAAAAGCGGTAAGATAAAAAAAACCGACCTTGTTAAATTTGTTCCCTTCTATATAAAAAATAGTGTTAAAAATAGAAAGTTTAATTTTAATATTTCAAAAAAAGTGTCTAAGATCAATCCTGCCTCTTCTATAGAAATAAACCAAATTGTATACAATATGAAAAGAGCTGGTGAAACTGTAACGGCTCTCTCTTTAGGAGAGGCATTCTTTAAAATTCCGCAGTATGATTTTTCGAGATTAGATTTTAATAAAGGTTATCATTACAGCGATACTGCTGGCATTCCAGAACTGAGAAAGAAGATTGCAAATCATTATCAAAAAAACTATCAAGCCCCAGTATTTGATAATGAAATTATAATATCAGCAGGTTCTAAACCATTAGTTTTCATGGCAATGACTACAGTCCTTGACAAAGGTGCTGAAATATTAATCCCTGAGCCTGCTTGGCTTAGTTATGAAGAACATGCTAAGCTTTGTGGAGCAAAAATTAAATTTATCCCATACAATATTGAAGTTAAAAATTATAAAAATTTTTTTACTAAAAACACCAAATTGTTAATAATTAATAATCCTAATAACCCTCGAGGAAAAGTATATACTGAAGAGGAACTCAGACAAATCTATGAAATAGCAATAAACAAAAATATTTTTATTCTTATAGACGAAGCTTATTCTGACTTTGTCAATGAAAAGTTCATATCAATGGCTAATATTGCACCAGATAAAAAAGGAATTATCATTGTTAATTCTTTATCAAAAAATTTAGGTATATCTGGTTGGCGAATAGGATTTATAATTGCTTCTCCTGAAATTAATAAACAAATACTTAAATTAAATCAACATATCATAACCTGTGCTCCTACTATATTGAGTATGTATGTAGATAAGTATTATGAAAAGATATATAAAAATACTAGCAAACAAATCATAAATTTATTACAAAAAAGAATAATTATTCAGAAATATTTAAAAAAATAAATTTAAATTTTTTGGAAGGTAATTCTACTTTTTATTTTTTTATATCTATAGAAAACTTTATAGGAACTGATTTAGAATTTTCTAACTATTTGCTTTATAACCATAGAGTTTCTGTAGTCCCAGGATCTGCGTATGGGATAAGTACAAATAGATATATTAGAGTTTCTTTTGGAACAGAAAGTGTGAATTCTATAAAAAGTGCTTTAGATAAAATCAAAACTGTTATAAGAATAAATAAAATTGATCATGTAGATTTAGAAAAAAAAATTAAAGTTTGGGCTTTTTAATTTGACTAAAAAAAATATAAATATTGAACAAAATTTAAAGGAAGTTTTTAAAAAAATTTTTAATATAACTAGTGAAAATTGCCAAAGTTTTTCAGAAAAAGAAGAATATAAATGGGATAGCTTAAAAGGCGTAAACTTACTATTAGAAGTAGAAAAAATATTTTCCGTAAAAATCTCGACTAATGACCTACAAAATTTTAATTCTTTTAAAAATATAAAAAAAATTTTAAATAAACAAATAAATGAAAAATAAAAACAAATTTTTAATTGAAGGTAAATTAGTCAAATTTAGAAACCCTTCTAAAGATGATGCTAAAGGAATTTGGAGTGAGTGGTTTAATAATTTAGATAATTTAGTTATGTTAGGAAGAGTACCATTGCCAAATACTCCTGAACAACAAATTGCTTATATGATTGAAAGCCAAGATAATGCTGATAGAGTTATATTTATTGTTTGTCTAAAATCTAGTAGCAAAGCGATAGGGGTAGTCAGTTTAAGTAATATTAATAGATATCATCAAAGTGCTCAAACGGGTCTTTTAATTGGCGAAAAAAAGCATAGAAATTACAAAATAGCTTTGGAAACAATGTCTTTGCTAACCGAATTTGCCTTAGTAAAAATGAATCTAAACAGATGTGATGCTAGTGCTTTAAAAATTAATCCACAGAGTTATTTACTAAATGAGTTTTTAGGCTGGAGAAAAGTAGGAGAAAAAAAACAAAGTCATTATCACAATGGGATTTTTGTAGATACAATTTTATATGAAATTTTAAGAAAGAACTGGCTAAAATCTAATAAAAGACCAAACTTGTAGACTTAATAAAAGACAATATTTTAATTTAAGTGCAAAATATTAAAAAACCTTAACCAATTTCATATTACAATTATTTTAGATACCTTATAACGGGTGCTAATATAGCAAGGAATAGAAGCTTATAATCTACTCAGTAATTCAGAAAGGGAATCGTATGCTAAGTATAAATATTATTACTCAGATAATGAAATATTAATTATATTTTGATGCCACTCCTTATAACAATCATAGAAAAAATAGAGCTACTTTAAAAAGTATAAAATAAATAATTTATAAGTGATATTAAATTTTTTAATAAGCTTATTATAAAATTTTATATTATATTTAGTAATTATCTTATATAAATATGTAATTAAGTAACTCAAATGAAAAAAAAAAATAATTATTATTGGATGTATAGTAAGCATTCTATTGAGAATGCACTTTTAAATCAAAATAGAAATATATTAGAAATCATAATAGAGAAAAAGTTTAGTAACTTTTATGAAAATTATTTCAAAATTTATGATTTAAATAAAAATATTAAAATAAGTATTGTGACAAAAAAAACAATTGTAAAAAAGATAGGTAAATTAGCTAAGTATCAAGGTGTGGCTCTATTAGTTGAAAAATTGTCCTATGATAGAATAGTTTCTCTAGACCCAAGATTCTCAAAAGAAAGTTTTATAATTATTATTGACCAATTAAATGATATAAAAAACTTTGGAGCTTTATTGAGAGTAGCTTATGCATTTGGTGTAAAAACTATAATTACACTCGATCGTTTTATGCCAGATGAAAATGGCTATTTGGCAAGCATAGCATCAGGAGCACTTGATAAAATTAATATTTTTAAAGTTACAAATTTAACAAGTATTATAAATTATTTTAAGAAAGATAATTGGTGGATAATAGGTCTTGAGTCAAAAAAATTAGATAATTGTGTAGATCTCAAAAGACAAAAGAATTCATTCGAAAAAAAAGTGCTAATTATTGGCTCGGAAAGCATAGGCTTAAGAAGTTTAGTAAGAAAAAATTGTGATATTTTATACAGAATATCGACTAAAAATGAAGATTTAGATAGTATTAATTTAGTTCAGGCCGCTAGTATTGCTTTATATGAATTAACATAATATGGCTCATTTTTTTTATTTTATTTTCAAATAATTACTTTTTCAAAAATAATTCAGCTAATTTAAGTTGATGCTTGTAATCAATATCAATTGCTCTTTCACTTGGCATCTCGTATGTTTTCACAGATTTATCATAAAATGTTTTATGTTTTAATATCCATTCATACTTTGCGGCAAATACTGCACCGTTAGGAGCATAAATAGAAGAGTTTTTTATTCCTAAAGGCTTGAAATAATTTTTCGCATTACTTAGTCCTATTTTTTTAAGATTATACTGAAGTTTACTTTGACTCATTACCGCACTTGCACCTTTTTCAATAATCTTTATTCCTTTTATAATATCATTATCTTTTCTTAGTGGAGAAGTTGGTTGTAGTATTAAAATATTATTTTCATGCTTTAGTTTATTAGTTACATGTTTCGTTACATCTATCAAGGACGCATAATTTGTTGATAAATATTTAGGCCTTTTTAGAATAATTAAGTCTTTATATTTAGAACATTTTTTTAATATTAAATCGCTGTCACTAGATACAACTGTATTACCATATTTTTTTAATCTAAGTGCTTGCTCTAATGTCCAGAAAATTAATGGTTTCCCCATAAAATTTTTAAGGTTTTTTCCTGGTAATCTCTTTGAACCCCCTCTAGCAGGAACTATAAATAAAAAAATATTTTTCATTTCATTAATTTTAATAAATATTATTATTGATAATATTACAATAAGCAAAATATGTATTGCTTTAATTGCAATTATTTTATGCTTGCTATACTTCATAAATTTTATAATGTTTATTTAATTCAATACTTTAAATATTTTGAATTTGTAGTTTTTAAGTTGGAGGATTTTTTATGATTTCAAATCCTGTAAGGGTTATTGCTAGACTTGATATAAAAAGTAATAGTGTAGTGAAAGGTATAAACTTAGAAGGGTTAAGAAAGGTCGGAGACCCAAAAGAGTTGGCAAAAAAATATTATAAAGAAGGTATAGATGAAATTATTTACATGGATGTTGTAGCTTCTTTATATGAAAGAAATACTATAGAGAAGTTTATAAAAGTAGCAGCAAAAGAAATTTTTGTTCCTTTGACTGTAGGAGGGGGAATTAGAAATTTGGAAGATATTAGAAAAGTTTTGAACAATGGCGCAGACAAAGTTGCTATAAATACAGCAGCAATAAAAAATGAAAATTTCATTAAAGAAGCTTCACAAGAAATCGGAAGCCAATCTATAATAGTATCTATAGAGGCAAAAAAGGTAGAGAAAAACAATTGGGAGGCTTATTATGATAATGGTAGAGAAAGGTCTGGATTAAATGTATTAGATTGGGCAAAAAAAGCACAAGATTTAGGAGCTGGTGAAGTCTTGATAACATCAGTTGATAACGAAGGCTTAAAAAAAGGAATGGATTTAGAATTACTCAAAAGGTTAAGAGACATTGTTTCTATTCCAATTATTTTTAGTGGAGGAGTGGGACAAGTTGAACACATAATAGATGTAGTACCAAATACAGATGCTGTAGCTTTGGCTAGCGTTTTACACTACAATGAGTACAGTATAAAATTTTTGAAAGATATTTTATATAAAAAAGGTATAAATGTTAGAAGTTAAACAATAGAATGATTACTGTAGTTGATTATGGTTATGGAAATATCTTTTCTATAGTATCCGCATTTAATGAAATAGGTTTTAAGTGCAAAGTCTCAGATAAAGAAAATGATATTTTGAATGCTACAATTATTGTTTTGCCTGGAGTAGGAGCTTTTAAGCAAGCAATGAGATCATTAGAAATTAAAAAGTTAGATAAAATAATTATAAAAGCTGTAGCAAATAAAAAAAATATAATAGGAATTTGTCTAGGCTATCAAATGTTATTTGATAAAAGTAATGAATTCGGAGTTTATAATGGTTTAGGCTTAGTTGAAGGAGAGGTAAGAAGTTTAAAAACTTTTGATGGCCGTTACTCAAAAATTCCTAATGTGGGCTGGCGTCCTTTGATATTAAATAAGGAAAATAAAATAATGAGTGATAAAAATGATAATCAAATGTTTTATTTCGTTCATTCATTTGTACCGTTTGCAAAATATGAAAAAAAAATAAGTTCTTTTATAAAGTTTAATGATAATAAAATTCATGCCTCTATACATTACAATAATATTGTAGGTTTCCAATTTCATCCAGAAAAAAGTGGAAAAGCCGGACTAAAATTACTCAAAGAGTCAACAGAATATTTATTAAATAGAGATTAATGAAAAAAATGTTTGGAATATTAAGATCATTCTATTTATAATAATTTATAAGATTTAAATTTTAAATATTATATACTTTTATGATTCCAGATAAGTCAAGCAAAGCTCAACCTGAAGATGTAGTGTTTTGCAAAAAATGTGTAATGTCTAATCAAAGACCTGGTTCCACAATTGAATTTAAAAATACTTCAAAAAAAGAAAGAAGATTGATTGGTTTCAACAATAAAGGCGTTTGTAATGCATGCGAATATAAGTCTATTAAAGATAATGACATAGACTGGGAAGAAAGAGAGGCATTGCTAAAAACACTTTGTGATAAATACAGAAGTAGAAATAATTCATATGATATAATAATTCCAGGTAGTGGGGGAAAAGATAGTGTATTTACAAGTCATATTTTAAAGTACAAATATAATATGAATCCTCTTACTATAACGTGGGCTCCTCATTTGTACACTAATATAGGTTGGCAAAATTTTCAACAATGGATTAACTCTGGTTTTGATAATATTTTATTAACTCCAAATGGTAAACTTCATAGGTTACTGACAAGAAAAGCATTTTTAAATTTATGTCACCCATTTCAGCCTTTCATAATTGGCCAGAAAATATGTGGTCCTAAATATGCTGCTCTTCATAAAATACCTTTTGTGATGTATGGTGAGCACGCAGCTGAGTATGGAGATAGAATGGATGAAGCATTTGATCCAAAAATGAAAGAACATTATTTTATGGATGAGACTAATGCTGATAATCTAATTTTATCAGGAGAGCCAGCAAAAAAAATCTGCTTAGATAATGGTTTCAATCTATCAGAAATGTCTCCATATCTTCCTATTAAGCCCAAAACTATTAAAGATGCTAATGTTCAGGTCTTTCACTTAAGTTATTATATCAAATGGGACCCTCAAGAAGTTTTTTATTACGCGGCAGAAAATGCTGGATTTCAAGCTAATTCAGAAAGGACACAAGGTAGCTACAGTAAATATAGTTCAATTGATGATAAGCTTGACACTCTTCACTATTATACCACTCTAATTAAATTTGGAATAGGCAGAGCAACTTACGATGCCTCACAAGAAATCAGATCAAATAAAATTGATAGAGAGGAAGGGGTAGCACTGGTAAAAAAATATGACCAAGAGTTTCCTGATAAGTTTTTTGATGAGATACTTGAGTACATGAATATTACTGCCGATCAGTTTTGGGAAGTAATAAATAAAAATAGACCTGAACATTTATGGGAAAAAAGTAATAATCAGTGGAAACTTAAGCATCAAGTTAGTTAAATGTGAACTTTTTAAGTAAATTAGTAAAATTTATAAATAATGAGTAATGTATATTTAATAAATGTTAAAAAGAATAATAGTATCTTAAATATGATTTTATTTAGGGACATGACACATTTTATACATGGTGCCGGATGAGAGATTTGAACTCCCGACCCACTGATTACAAATCAGTTGCTCTACCAACTGAGCTAATCCGGCAAGACAATGAAATCATTATTTTTTTTGATTTCTAATTTAATAATTTTATTCAATATAAAAAAGTATAACTTTCCTAACTACTAATATCTTATACTAGATTTCTAGTAAAATATAAACCAAAAAAAGCGATATGTAAGCACTCATATATTCTAAACAATAATGTTCTAAAAGTATTAACTTTATTGCTCGGAAATCATAGAATTTAAAGCCAAAATTTTATCATTAAAATACAAACTATAATCATATTCAGGCATTGCTATACTAAAATATTGACATTATTTATTTCATAATATGATAATAGAAATTTTAAGAGAATATATTTAAATTAGCGGCTAAAGTTGAAAGAAATGTTAGAGCATAGCAGAGCTATCCTGTTAATTTTCATAAGATCACATGGGATTCTGATGCCAAAGTTTAGGTACATTATTAATTGTTTCTATGACTGTTTTAAAATCAAGGTTCAAAACTTCTAAATATTGAGCGATATTTTGGTATCTAGGTCTATTTTCTTCTTCAACTAATTTGAGGCCTTCTTGTCTTGACATTACTCCCTCCCTTATTTGATTACTTCTAAAAGTATCATGTTCGGTAAAACCAGCTATTGTATAATAAATATAATTATAGAAGCCAGCAGTACCATCGCCTATTCGCCAAGTAGTATTAGTGTCATCAGCTAACTCCCAATCATATTCCTTTATTAAGGTTTTGTTTATTAACCTTTCATTCCAACTCCAATAGTCATAAATATAATGATAATCTTGTTTTTTCTTAAAACTCCTATAATACTCCCCTGATAATGTATCCCAAATAGACATATTAAAATAAGAAGGATTGGCAACGAATGCTTTCGCTCTTAAATATTGATACTTGATTTGTTTTATAACGCCATGTGAATATATTCTGTCCATATCAAAATCTGGCGGGTATCCTAAAAAGCCTGATTTAAAATGAGTAACTTCGAAAGGACTATAACCCCATAAATTCAGCTTTATAGTGGTCTGTTTCTTTACTTCTTCTATATATTTATAGAAATGCTTATCTCCTGCTGTAAATAAATTTACCATTCCAAGATGAGGGTTCTTGAGCCATGCTAATATATTTTTTCTAATGTTCTTTCTTTTAAATTGTATATCAGCAGAAACTATAATATTTTCAACTTTTAGTTTTGAACAAACTCTGCTTATATTTCTTCTACCTATATCTGACGTCATACCCCAATCATATGTAAAAGTAATAGGTTTCATATTCAATTCTTTAACTATTATGTGTAATGCGTAGGAACTATCCCTTCCCCCAGAAAAAGGAACTATACAATCTTCTTTATTTTTCTTCCTGTAGTATTCTAGGATCTTAAAAAGTTCTTCTTTAGGTTTAAGCTTAGATTTTTTTTTGTGGTTCAAGCAGTAATTACATACGCCTTCTTCATTAAATTTAATGAAGGGGAATGTATGGGGTAATAAACATTTAGTGCACCTTACCAATGTAGGAAAATCTTGAGCTAATAAATTTCTGTCAGTATCTAAAAAATTATTTTTAGGTACTAAGTTTATTCTATTTACTTTGAACTCTTTAATAGTAATTGGTAATCTATCAGATTGAGGAATATTCAAAATTTTTAATTTATTATTTAATTTTTTTATTTTTTTACAATTTAAGGAGTGTAGGTGAAATTTTTCTGACGAAAAAATTATTAAATTTTTTTTCTCTCCATAATAAAGACTGCCGTGATTAGAACTTAAAATCAGCTTTCCTAATTTAGGGAGAGCTAAAGCTATTGAAAATGTGCCAAAACATTTATTGAAAAGTATATTTTTAATTTTATCTACATCAATATCCTTATTGCATATATATTTCTTAGTTAGTGCATGAAATATTTCAGTATCAAGATTACTTTTTCTTTTTATATTTTCATTTTTGAATATATTGCTATCATTTACTATTATTCCATTATGGAAAACACAAACTTCTCCTTCTGAATAAGGTTGATTTTCCATGTTGTCATTAGTTATTAATCTTCCTATTCCTAGAAAAACTTTTGAGTTTTTAAAATTTATTTTCTTAATAAGCTTAGTAATAGAAAAATCGGCCTTATTGATATTATAATGTTCATTATAATATAAAATACCACTTGAATCTTTTCCTCTTTTTTCTGCAAACTTTGATAATCTTTTAATTATTTCCTCAGTGCCTTCTCCTTCACCTATAACACCAAAAATACCACACATACATCCTCTAATTTTATTTTTTTACTAAAGCTTCCAAGATTTTTATTTCTTGATCTATACGTTCTTTCCAACTTCTCAAGAACCTCTTTTTATATTTTGCTAATTTATTTTTATAATAAATTATAGTATCAGGTGATTTCAATAAAAACATTATTTTCTTAGCCAAATCATCTTCATCATTAACTTTATAATACAATACTGAGTCTTTTAAAAATTCATAAGTTTTAATATCAATAAGTTTTTCTTTCTGAGGTTTGGGAATAATCATACAGGCATCAGAGCTGATTGCTTCTAGATTAGTATTGATTAAATTACCATCAGTATTAGCAGAAACATAAATATCAGTATTTAAATGGTATTTTAAGACATTTTTATGAGGAATACTTTTTAAAAATTTAAATTTTTTCCGAAAACCAGATTTCTCACATAGACTAATTACTTCTTTAAACAAAGTACCATCCCCTATTATTATAATACTTATACGCTGTTGAGAGCTTTTTAACACTTTAATTATAGCTTTAATGAAAATTATTATTCCTTTATATTCTTCTAATCTACCAACAAATAAAATTTGCTTATTTTGCTCTACTTTTTTTTTAATACCTTTGTTATTTTTTACACCATTTAAAAGAACGTACCTAGAAACATTTTTTTTTAAAACTTCATTGAACCAATATTCTATACCACTACCATCTTGAGTTCCAATAACAGTAGAGTAATGGCCTTTAAATGCAAACTTATAAATTTTATGAACAAATCTTTTACTTTTTAAAATCGACCTCCAAAATGAACAAACTCCTAAAACTCTGATAACTATAGGTAGATTTGGATATAATTTAGAAAGTATAAAACCCACAATAATATTTGCAGAATCGCAATATATCAACTGTGGTTTATTACACTGAATATATTGAATTACTTTAATTAATTGTCTGAAGTCTCTTAGTATCATTGCCACTTTTCTAGGTATAATTTTAGGAAAATAAAACACACCTGATAGAACTTTTATATTCGCGTCTAAATTTTTAATTTTTAAATCAACATCTTTATTTTTTTTCCAATTTGAGGTGTAGGTCTTTCCAGAGTCTTTTGCAGTAAATATAATTGATGTATCATGCGTTAAAGACAGTTTATTAATAAGGTTATAAATTGTAGGAACGCCTTCTGGGTTCCAAACTAAGTTTTTTAGACTCAATTCAAAACCAGAATAGAGTCTAGTAATTAATAGGCACTTCATAATAGAATATTAAATATTATAATTTTTTTTCATTAGTTGCTTTTTTAATTTATAAATATTCCTATAGGTTAGTTGCTAAAAAATCAATAATAAAGATAATGTATTTTTAAATTATAAATTTAATTCATAAATATTGACTAAAGCTGAGCAATAATAATATTCTTATCTAATCTAACTTTAAAAGGTGAATAATTTATATTTCTACCCCCAAGGGTTTTCAATTTTAATTTTAGTTTAAGAAATTTATTTGAATTGACATATTTATGTTAACTTAGTTATCATAACATTATAACTTCATTTTATTAATTATTAAATGCTTTTTCATTATATAAAGGAACTTTACACAAAACTTAACACAGTTAGTAACGGAAGAATTTTTCTATTACTTAGTTTTGTAATAAGAATTATCGTAATACCGCTAACATATTTATTATGGATTATTGAACCTTTTAAGAAAGTTAGATTTCATAAGGGAGATATACCTAGAATAGGTCATCTGTCATGTACCTTTGAGGTGCTGATTAGATCAAAAGAAGTAAAAATCGATTCTAAAGATATATTAGAAATTTTTATAGTTGGAAAAAATGCTGCGGCTAATTTTACTCTTTACAATATGTGGAGAAGAAAATTATTTTTTATAGAAAATAATACATTGAATTTTATTTATGCATTATGTGGTGTATGGTTGAAAAATAGAAAACATTTTGGACCGTCAAATATTTTGCATGGATCTCTACCTTATTCAAAACCTTCAATTGAATTTACTGAAACTCAAATTTTAGAAGGTAAAAAAAAATCTCAAGAAATAGGAATTAAACAAAATGAATGGTTTGTTTGTTTACATAACAGAAGCCCTATTTATCTTGATGAAAAATTTCCAAAACACAAATGGGCATTTCACAATATAAGAGATTGCGACTTTAAAAATCTCTATCAAGCTGCTAATTTAATTAAAGAAAAAGGTGGAAAATGTGTAAGGATGAGTTCTGGAGAAAAAGAAAAACTAGATAAAGAAGCTCCAAGTAATATTATTGACTACGCTTATTATAATCAAACTGATTTTTTGGATATATATTTACTTGCAAAATGTAAATTTTTCTTAGGTCCCCAGAGTGGATTACTAAATGTTTCATTAATTTTTAATATTCCTGTAGCGGCTACTAATGTTATTCCCTTAGGATGTGCATATGTTCCAGTAAATAGTCTTTTTATTCCAAAATTATTATGGTACAAGGAACAAAAAAGATTTTTATCTTATAAAGAGATATTAAATAGCAATTTGCAAAATAGCTTAAAGATATCAGATTTTCACTCTTTAGGTATTGAAGTTATAGATAATGATCCAGATGACATAAGATTATTAACTCAAGATATGTTTGATTTATTAAGAAAAAAATCGTTATTTTGTAAAGATGATAAACTTGTGAATAATTTTATGGAAGAGTACTTTGAAGAAGGTAAATTTGTAAATGAATTTACTAGTAAACATAAGAAATTTGAATTTGCAGGACAAATATCACGGAGATTTTTATTAAAGCATAGTTATTTAATGAATGATAAATAATTTATATAGTGGAAAATAATCTATTATTTTTTCCAATGTGAATTTCTATTATTTTAAAAATTTTTAACTTTGTAAAGTTTTTCTATTTTTAAAGTGAAAATAAAATAAAGGCTAAGATAATTTGAAAGCTTACATTTCTTAAATTGTATTAATGAATCTTTATCGTATTACTTCAAAAAAATAATAAATATAATTTAAATTAATAGCATTCTAAAAAACTAAATTAATTATTTTTTAATATCTTGTGGAGATGTTAAATTATATTACTATTATAATAATACTTATAAATTATTCAGAACAATAATTTTAATGTTAATTTAGATATATATCATATGATAAAAACAGTTTTTAATTCTGGAAAGTTAAAGCAATGGATCTGTTATAGAGGTCACAATTATATAATTTGGTTGGCAGGTTTAAATAGTGAAAAATATATTCAAAATATTTTGGAAATAATTGATAAAGTAAATAATATCAATTTAATTCTATGTAAGAAAATAATAAAAAATTTTGGTGATCATTTTGGTATAATTATTCAAACATTTGATTGGACGTTTGCAGCCGTAGATTATTCAAGAGGATATCCAATATTTTGGAAGATAAGCAACGGTCAATTAAGTTTATCTTCACAAGCTAATTTTTTTAAAAACAAAGTAGTTAATAAGAAACAGTTAATTTCTTTCAGAATGTCAGGCTACACCACTAACGATAATACTTTGTGGAAAGGTATAAAAAGTTTAAAAGCAGGAAGTTATTTATTTTATAAGAATAAAAATACTTTTCATTGCAAAAAGTATTTTTCTTATCTACCAGTAAATACCAAAACATATACTTATAAAAATTATATATCAAGACTAAGTAATCAGATAAATAATTTAATAAAAAAAATAATTAGAGAAGCTAATGGAAGGACTATAATTATTCCTTTATCTGCAGGATTAGACTCAAGATTAATAGCATCAGGATTAATGCACTTTAATTATAAAAATGTAAAATGTTTTTCATATGGTTTGAAAAATAACTATGAGGCTAGTGCCTCAAAAAAAATATCAAGAAAACTTGGTTTTAAATGGGTATTTGTAGAAATAAATCATATTAAAGCCAATACTTTTTATAAATCTAAAAAATATAAAAATTATTTGAAAAATAGTACGGACGGTTGTGCAACTTCAACTATTCAAGGATTATTTGCTATTAATGAATTAATTACTAGAAAATATATTACTAAGAAAGATATTATAATTAATGGAAATTCAGGAGATTTCATAAGCGGTGGTCATATACCTAATAGTATTCCTAAATCAATTTTAGAGAAAAAAAACTTTAATATTTTATTAAAAAAAGTAATTAATTTGCATTATGATAAACATTATTCATTATGGGAAAAGCTCAAAACAAATTATAATGAAAAAATAGTAAAAAAAGAACTTGAAACTCAACTAGGTAGAGAGTTAAAAAGAAAGAAAATGCCCTTATATGGTCTAATTGAGTATTTAGAATATGATAATAGACAAACAAAATATGTTGTTAATAGTCAAAGAATTTATGATTTTTTTTGTATTGATTGGTTACTTCCTCTTTGGAGTAAGTCTTTTATAAAGTTTTGGGAAAAAGTTCCACTTGAATATAAATTAAATCAATTGCTTTATAGAGATACCCTCATAAGATTAAATTACGGTGGAGTATGGACGGAGGAATATAATTTTAAGAGTTATGTCGCTCCAAGCTGGATGATTTTCGTAAGGTTTTTTTTTAAAATGTTCTTTTTCTTTTTAGGAAAAGATAAATGGAGGATTTTTGAAAAAAAATATTTAAATTATTGGACAGAAAATATATGTGGTTTTAGTTCAATTAGCTTCTTTATTTATGCTAATAATAAAAATATAGCTAGAAATTATGTTTCTTATTATACACTTATTTCAGAAAAAATTAACTTAGGGCGTAGCTGGCAAGAAAAATAGGATTGAAACTTTTATATAATCTTAAATTATTTACTCACAATTAATAAATATGTTAAAGTAAAGTATGTCTTGGAAGATTTTACAGTTTCAATATAGTCAAATTATAGAAAAAATAAGAGAAAAGAAAAACTTTTCTTCAGATTGGAAAAAATTCCAAGTATTATCAAATGAAATTAATAAAAATCCTCCCCTTGCTATATCGACATTACAGCAGTCTGTTGAGCAGATAGCAAAAATAAAGCCTAAAAATAAAATTAGAATATTTGATCATGGATGTGGAGCAGGTCTAAAAATCATTTACTTAGCTTGTATAGGTTACAAAAATATATATGGCGTTAATGTAAACTTTGATGTTTATCCTATAAATAAAATACTTAAGAGCAAATTCAAATTATCAGAACAAAGATTCTTTCAAACTGAAGGGAAAAAAGTTCCATTTAAAAGTAACTTTTTTGATTTCATTATTAGCTGTCAAGTCTTAGAGCATCTTAGAGAGGACGAAATTTACCATTATTATTCTGAAGAGGGAAGAGTTTTAAAAAAGAATGGATTAGTCTATCATGAAGTTCCTCATAAATTAATCCCTTATGAATCTCATACTAGGTTGTGGTTAATTCATCTTTTCCCAAATTTTTTAAAACCTCTACTATACGGTATATTTATATCTGTACAGAAGAAAAAAAATTTGTTTTTTAAGGGAAGATATTATGCGGAACGTTATACTAAAAATTTCTTAATTCTCCGTATGCCTAATTTTCATAAAAAAATGCTAAAACGCTATATAGGTAACTTTAAAGATTTAACTCAAGATAGGTTATCTAGCCAATCAGACTTGTCTTCATATGATAGAGATAGCCCAATTAGGTTAAGAAAATTAATACAAAAGATATTTACAATACCTCTTTTAGGTAAGCTTGTTATTATTATATTTAAGAATTTTTTTATCTTACAGACATTAGCAAAAAAAAAATAAAAGATATTATAAATTAACATATATTATTTTTTAAAATAATTAAGTAGAGAGTTTATTTATATTGAGTGTGTCTGGTGCAATAGGACAATGTTGCTGAAAATTAGAAAAGCATCAAAATTTTTATAATATTTTTAAAGTTTTTTTAAAAAGGCCCTTTAAAACTGTTATTAGGTACATCTATTGGTGACGAATTCTTTTTTAGTAATTTGAGAACTTTTTTAATTTTTAAAAGATCAATATTCAGGGATTTTCCTATTTCTATAATAATTTTTTCACTACTGGGGTAATGGCTCTTAATTGATCCTCTTGAGCTTGGTGTTGGTTTATCTGCCATACCAATTCTAATAGGAGGCTTTTTTAAATGAATAGCATCTCTACAAAATACCTGTGCTAAAATTTCAGATCCCACACCAAATAAAGTCCATCCTAAATCAACCGTCATTAAGTGTTTAGTTTTATTAATTGATTTAAAGACTTTATCAAGCTTTAAGGGTCTCAGAACTCTCAAATCTATTATCTCTATAAAAATACCAATTTCTTCAAGATATTTTGCTGCAATTAATGCTTCTATAACCATATAACTTACACATAACACTGTAAAATGGTTACCTTTTTTTACAATTTTTGCACCAATTAAAGGCTCTGAGTAGTTTGAAGGGATAATATTATCTTTTAAATAATGACACCATCTATGTTCTATTACAATAACAGGATTATTATCTCTTATAGCACTCAAAAACATTCCTTTTGCATCTCCTGGAAAAGTAGGAGCAATCACTTTTAATCCTGGAATATGAGAAAATATAGTTTCCAAACTTTGACTGTGGTTCGCTCCTTGTCCCCAACCTCTTCCAATTATTAATCTTATTACTAAAGGTACTTTAAGTTTTCCTTCACTCAAAAATGATGTTTTAGCAGCGTTATTAATAATTTGTTCTAGAGCTAATAATGCAAACTCCATTCTATGAAAACTTACTATTGGTTTCATGCCAGAAATTGCTGCTCCAATTGCTATACCTAATGCGCCATTTTCAGATGTTGGCATTTCTATTAATCGATTTTTAGGGATATTTTTTTCTAAATTTTTTAAAGTACCAAAAACTCCGGTTGGATCTGTTAATCCTTGAGCAATGAAAATTATAGTTGGATCCAGTTTAGCTTCCGTGATCATTGCTTGATTTATAGCTTCAGCAAAAGTTGTTAAGATTTTCTTTTTAGGCATATACATGTCTCCATGAGTCTTTTGATGAAGGCAATTTTGATTTTAATGCAAAGTTAAAAGCTATAATAATTTCTTTTTTGATTTGCTTCTCAATTTTAATCTTTTCTGATGGCCAGTACTTGCTTTTTTTAATTAAAATATTGTCTAGAGATTTAATTGCACACTTTTTTTTGATCCATTTATCATTTTCTGACTTATCTCTATAGTTTAGGTGATCATCATTCATAGGGCCACAATGTTCCTTCCATCTATATGTATCCAAAACTAAAAAAAAAGGAGCGGAATTTTTCTTTATATATTTTAAAGCTTCTTGAGTTCCATTGACAATTTGAGTCACATCTGAAGCATCTATTGTTTTGGATGCTATACTATGTGCAGAAGCAATTTTCTCTATATTTCTTTTTTTCGGTTGACGTTCATTTAAGTGAGTAAAAATTGAGTATTGGTTATTTTCACAGACAAACAAAACTTTTAAATTTTTTATTGAAGCAAAATTCATACATTCATGTAATATACCTTCTTCAATGGCAGCATCTCCAAAAAAACTTACAGAAATATTTTTCTTTTTTTTAATCTTTTCTGATAAGGCATTCCCCACTGCTAATGGTATAGAGCTTCCTATAATAGGAATACTCGCCATGAAATTTACCGATAAATCTGATAAGTGCATAGACCCTCCTCTGCCTCCAATACACCCAGTACTTTTTCCATAAATCTCACTTATCATAGATTTTAAATTACCGTTTTTAGCTAAATAGTGTGCGTGACTCCTGTGGCTACTATAAACTTTATCACTTTTTTTTAAACAGTAAGAAACTCCAACTGCTGTGCTCTCTTGTCCTATAGATAGATGAACAGGACAACGCATTTCTTGTTCAGAATACCTTTTAGCTATTTCTTCTTCTACTAACCTAATTCTATACATACTAAAAAATAATTTTTTTAAATTGTTCATACTAATATTTTTCTCCATAATTGTTTACTCCGTTATTGTCCAATACCAGTCACCTTTATACCCTGCTTTATTAAATAGTTTGATCCATTCTTTTGGGTAACCATGACATTCGGCAGTTAAAACCCAATCTTCAAATTTCTTTTTTTGTAAGTTGTTTAAATAACTATCTACCTGAATGAAATATGATTTTTTCCCTACTCGTATCATTTCTTTTAGTGCTAGTACAAAATCTTTTTTATTGAAATTATGAAGAGTATTTATAGAGACTACGCATTCAAATGTTTTGTCTGGAAATGGTAGTGAAATAGCTGAGCCTCTGTGAAGTCTGCCAAAGGTTTCCTTTTCAGAATTTTTGATAGCGTAATCTGATATATCAATGCCATAGCTATCAATACCTAAGCTTAACATTTCTTTAACTAAAAAACCTTTAGCACAGCCTATATCCAAAAATTTATCACTTTTTTTCAGTTTATAATGGGTATAAATATCATGAGCTACGGGTTTCCATCTACCATCATAGTAATATCCTCCATAACCACAGGCTCTTGGTCCATCAAAAAATTCTTTTCCAAATTCTTTAGCTATTTTTATATTTTTGGATGATTTTTTTTTTTTTCTAATATTAATTTTCCTATTAGACTTTGGCAAACATTTTAAAAGATTAATTTCAGCCATACCGTGATTTATATATATAAATTAATTAATAATAAATTTAATAAATTAAGCATAGAAATTTTCTATTTTTTCTATCATATAATGCATGTGTTTAGCATCTAAGTATTGATGAACTGGCAAAGTTAATAACTTCTTAGCTTGCATTTCAGAATTTGGAAAGCTTCCAATTTTGTAGTTGAGTTTTTTAGCAGCTGTTTGTAAATGTAGGGGTGTAGGATAATGTATTTTGGCTTCTATATTATTTTTAATGAGGTATTTTAATAATTCATCTCTCTTATCAAATAACCCCATATATAAAGCAAAAGTTTCGGTACTATTTTTTAAACGTTTTGGTATTTTTACATTCTTAAATTTAGATAAGTTATTATCTAAAATTTTTGCATTTTTGTTTCTTTTTATAATTATAGATTTCAGTTTTTTTAATCCGTGCATGGCAACGATGGCTTGTAAAGGTTGAAGTCTTGAGTTTACACCCCAAAAATCTATATTATTTCTATCAACCATACCATGGTTTCTATACTTAAAAATCCATTTTGCAATTTTATCATCATTTGTGGTAATCATGCCGCCATCACCCATTACATTTAGGGATTTAAGAGGGTGCATGCTGAATGCATTTACTTTACCAAATGCTCCTGGTGATTTGTTAAATATGCTAGCACCAATACCCATACAGGCGTCCTCCACTACAAATAAATTATATTTTTTAGATAATTGCATTATTTTTTTAATTTCAGGAGAAGCCCCGGCCCAATGCACAGGTAGAATTGCTTTAGTTTTTGAATTAATTTTTTCTTCAATTTTATTAACATCTATTTGATATCTATTATCAGAATCTACAAAGATAGGCTTAGCACCTACTGCATGTATAGCACCAGTAGTTGCATAAAATGAGTTACACACGGTAATCACTTCGTCATTTTTTCTTATTCCAAGTGATTTTAATGCTATTATTAAAGCATCAGTGCCAGTATTCGTTGAAATACAATGTTTTACGTTTATGTAGGCAGCAAATTTTTTTTCAAATTTTTTTACAAATTTTCCTAAGGTAAAATCAGAGGACTTAATTAGCTTTTCCCAATCTCTAAATATAGCTTTGTTGTTGGAAAACTGTTTTGGTAAATAATTGTAATATACTTTCATACTATTTATTATAATAATTTATTATTAACATTAAAATCAAAAATAAAAAAACATTATTATTGAATAATGTTTATTTTAACTTAATAATAAATTATTATTAATGGAAATATTATGAAAGTAGACTTAATTGATATCAAACATAGGTATTTTGACGAACATAAAATTATATTAAAAAGTATAAATAAACTGTTAAAAAAAGGTAATTTAGTTCTTACAGAGGAAGTGTCTTCTTTTGAAAAAAGAATATGTGATTACACTGGTATGAAATATTGTTTGGGTTTAAATTCAGGTACAGATGCCTTAATGATGTCGCTTTGGGCCCTAGGTATAAAAAAAGGTGATGAGGTAATAACTACGCCAGTTTCATTTATAGCTTCTATTGGAGCCATAGCTCATATAGGAGCAAAACCTGTATTTGTAGATATTCAAGATGATTTAAATATTAATTCTAATAAAATTGAACAGGCCATAACTAATAAAACCAAAGCAATTATGCCAGTACACTGGGGAGGAAGAGTGTGCGATATGGATCCAATCGTATCATTAGGTAAAAAATATAATATACCCATAATAGAAGATGCCGCACAAGGCATGGGAGCATACTACAAAGGACGTCATAGTGGATCTTTTAGCACAATATCAGCTTTTTCAGGACATCCTTTAAAAAATCTAGGAGCTATTGGAGATAGTGGTTTTATTATTACTAATAAAAAAAATCTTTATGAAAAAATAAAATTATATAGAAATCACGGAATGGTAAGTAGAGATAAAACAAGTTTCTTTGGAGTAAATTCTAGAATTGATGCAGTTAATGCAGAAGTTTTATCTTTCAGGCTAAAAAAATTGAAGTCTGTCATTTCAAAACGAAATAGGAATGTTAAACTTTATAGAAAATATTTAAAAAAAAATATTATTATTCCTTCAAATAAAAGCTTTGAATTAAATTCTTATGTAATGTTTTTAGTTTTATGTGATAAAAGAGATAAATTACAAAAGTATTTATCTAGATTTAAAATACAGTCCCTAGTTTATTATGGAACACCATTACATTTGCACGGAGCATCTAGAAAGCTTGGATATAAAAAAGGGGATTTTCCAAAAGCTGAATATATTTGTAAAAAAGTTTTAGCTTTGCCACATCATCAGCATCTTAATCAAAAACAGATTGAGTTTGTTGCTAATAAAGTAAATGATTTTTATAGTAAAAAATAAATCTTTATAACTTTAAGGTTTAATTAAATATATATACTATATATTTAATTTAATTTATATTAAAGGATAAAAAGTGCTAACAAGAAAATATTATACTAAATAAATCTATTTACATAAAGCTATTAACTCCAAAATATGTTTTATCTAATAAACAGTAAAAATTACATAATAAAGATATACTGCTTATTAATTTATTGTTAAATATTTTGATGAAAAGAAATATATAAATAACTATAATAGAATGATATAAAATATTAATGTGTTAGAAACATATCATTAAGATTATTACTTAAGCATAGTTTCTAAATGAATAATAATAAATTATAAGGTTAAAATGAAATTTGTTGATAAATATTTTAAAAGCTTTTCTCAAGAGTGTTTAAAAGTTAATTATGAAACTATTAATATCATTGTTGAAGGCTTAGTAGAATTAAGAAATAAAAAAGGTAGATTATTCATTATTGGAGTAGGAGGTTCAGCAGGAAATGCTAGTCATGCTGTAAATGATTTTAGAAAACTGTGTAATATTGAGGCCTATGCTCCTACAGATAATGTATCTGAACTAACTGCTAGAACTAATGACGAGGGGTTTGCGACAATATTTTCAGAATATTTAAAAGTCTCTCAGGTTAGTGCAAAAGATGCTATTTTTATCTTTTCTGTTGGTGGAGGAAATGTAGAAAAAAATGTCAGTGTGAATTTGATTAATGCAATGAAGTTAGCTAAAGAAAAAAATATGAAAGTATTTTCAGTAGTTGGGAAGTCTAATGGATATGCTGCTTTGAATAGTGATGCGAGCGTTATTTTAGATGTTGAAGACTCATCTTTACTTACTCCTATGTCAGAAGCTTTTCAGTCTGTTATATGGCACTGTATGGTTTCTCATCCTAGTTTAGCAGTAAATGCTACTAAATGGTAATTTTGTGAAAGAAAAAGCTATATTTTTAGATAGAGATGGAGTTTTAAATAAACCCAATTTGATCAGTAATAAACCTTTTGCACCAAATGTTTTCGAAGATTTTATTTTATACGAAGATGCAAAAGATGTTCTCCAGGTTTTTAAAAAATTTTTTTTTAAACTAATTGTAGTAACAAATCAAAAAGATGTAGGAAAAGGTATTATGAGCAAAAGCATTCTCGAAAAAATGCATACTCTTTTAAAAAAACAAATGCCGATAGATGAAATTTTAGTTTGTACTTGTATAGATGAATGTGATTGTTATAAACCAAATCCAGGAATGTTACTTGAAGCAAAAAAAAAATGGAATCTTGATATAGATAATTGTTTTATTATAGGAGATAGTTGGAGAGATATAGGAGCAGGAATTAATTTTGGGTGTAAAACTATTTTCATAGATAGAAAATATAATATGCCTATGCCTTACGAACCTGATTTTATAGTAAGTTCTCTATCAGAGGCAAAAAATTTAATTATAAAACTTAACAAGGAGAGTGAGTATGAAAGCAGTTAGTTTAAGTGAGCTTAATTTAAAAATCTTTGCTGATGGAGCAGATATTAATAAAATTAAAATTTTCGCTAATAACCCTTTAATAAAAGGTTTTACTACTAATCCAACACTAATGAAAAAAAATGGAATTAATAATTATGAAACTTTTTCAAGAGATGTTCTAGATATAGTACAAGATAAACCAATTAGCTTTGAAGTTTTTGCAGATGATAGTGAGGAAATAGTGAAACAAGCAAAATTTATATCATCATGGGGCTCGAATGTTTTTGTAAAAGTACCAGTTACAAATACTAAAGGGGTATTTTTAGGTTCAGTGATTGAAAAACTTTCAAAAGAGGGTATCAAATTAAATATTACAGCTGTTTTTACTATAGAGCAGGTTAAAAAAATTATTAGCTCTTTAGATAATCATACTTCCACTATCATTTCTATATTTGCAGGAAGAATTGCAGACTCAGGAATTGATCCAGTAAAATATTTTATCAAATGTAAAGAAAATTTAGATGTTCATCAAAAAGTCGAGCTTCTTTGGGCTAGCCCTCGAGAATTATATAATATTTATCATGCTGAAGAAGCAGGAGCAGATATTATAACAATTTCTGAGGATTTAATTAATAAATTTCAAAATATAGGCAAAGATTTAGACCAATATAGCAAAGAAACAGTAGAAATGTTTTATAATGATGCTTTAATGGCAGGTTATAAACTATAATTTAAAAAGGGAATGTTAAGTTGCAAAACAAAAATATAAAAAAAGTTTTAATTACAGGAGGAGCAGGTTATGTAGGTAATATTTTAGTTCCTTTATTACTTGCTAATCATTATAAAATAATAGTGTATGATACTCTTTTTTTCTATGAAGATACATTAAAGAAAGATAAAAATCTTAAAATTGTTAAAGGTGACATTAGAGATATAGAGCTATTTAAAACTAATTTAGAAAACGTTGATGCAGTCATTCACATGGCATGTATATCAAATGATCCTAGTTTTGAACTCAACCCTGATTTAGCTACTTCAATAAATTATACTTGTTTTGAGCCATTAGTCGTAGCCGCAAAAAAAGCTGGAGTAAAAAGATTCATATATTGTTCATCTAGCTCAGTTTATGGAGTATCTGAGTCTCCAAATGTTACAGAGTCTCATCCATTAGTGCCATTAACGCAATATAATAAATATAAAGCTTTATGTGAGCCTATTTTATTTAAATATCAAGAAAAAGATTTTACATGTGTTACATTAAGGCCTGCAACTATATGTGGGTATAGTCCTAGATGTAGATTAGATCTAACGGTTAATATTTTAACTAATCATGCATTTAATAATAATAAGATAATAGTATTTGGAGGAAATCAAAAAAGACCTAATTTGCACGTAAAGGATATGGCAGAAGCATACAAGTTATTTTTAGAGGCTCCTATAGAAAAAATTTCTGGAGAAATTTTTAATATTGGATATCAAAACTATTCTGTAAATGAAATAGCAAATATAGTTAAAAACAGTCTGGAAAAATTTGAAAATAGAAATAATATAGTTATTGAAAAAATTTCTAGTGATGATGATAGATCATATCAGATTAATTCTGACAAAATTTTTAATGTTTTGGGTTATAAACCAAAAAGAACACTTGAAGATGCCGTTTATGATCTTTGTCAAGCTTTCAAGCAAGGAAAGTTACCCGATAGTCTTAATGCTAAAAAGTATATCAACGTAAAAACAATGAAAAGTAAAAATATAGAGTAAGTGATTATATGAAGACAGCTTTAATAACAGGAGGAGCGGGTTTTATAGGAAGTCATATGGTCGACCTGTTACTTTCTAAAAATTATTGTGTAAGAGTAGTTGATAATTTAGTTACTGGAAAATATATAAATTTAGCTCATCATAGTAATAATAAGAACTTGCTTGTTGATGAAAGAGATATAAGAAGCTTAAGCGATAGTGATAGCTTATTTAAAAATTTGGATTATATATTTCATTTTGCAGGAATAGGCGATATCGTTCCATCAATAGACAAACCGGAAGAATACTTAAGTGTAAATACTCAAGGAACAGTAAAAATATGTGAAGGTGCAAAATTTAATTCAATTTCAAAATTAGTTTATGCGGCTTCTTCTTCTTGTTATGGAATAGCTAAAGTTCCAACGGATGAAGATGCCAAAATTGAAACAGAGTATCCATACGCATTAAGTAAATATCTTGGAGAATGTATTGTTCTGCACTGGAGTAAAGTATATAAGTTACCAGTTAATGTAATTAGAATATTTAATGCTTATGGAACTAGGTCTAAAACCTCTGGTGCATATGGAGCAGTATTCGGAGTATTTTTAAAACAAAAACTCTCAGGTAAACCATTTACAGTAGTAGGCGATGGAACACAGAAAAGAGACTTTCTTTATGTAACAGATGTAGCAAACGCATTTTATGAGGCTAGCATAACAAATAAATCTGGAGAAATATATAATCTGGGTGCAGGAAATCCACAATCCATAAATTATCTAGTTAAATTATTAGGAGGCCCAATAAAAAATATTCCATCAAGACCAGGAGAACCAAAAGTAACTTGGGCAAATATATCAAAAATAGTCAATGATTTAAATTGGGAGCCAAAAGTATCTTTTGAAGAGGGTGTTAAAAAAATTCTCCAAAATATTGATTATTGGAGAGATGCTCCATTATGGGATGAAGAGTCAATAAAAGTTGCTACAAAAAATTGGTTTGATAACTTACATTAATAGTTTAATTTAGTTTAGTATGGAAAATAATAATTACAAAAGTAAAATTAAAACAGCTTTGCAAATAAGTAAGTTAGTTGGGAATAGATCTAGAAAAAAAAAGGTTATAATGTGTCATGGTAATTTTGATATAGTTCATCCAGGTCATATAAGACATCTTATGTTTGCTGCTTCGAAAGCAGATATTTTAGTAGCTAGTTTAACTTGTGACGCTCTTATAACAAAGGGTAACAATAGACCTTACATTCCAGAGGATTTGAGAGCTGAAAATTTATCAGTATTAAATATGGTTGATTATGTTTTAATTGATTATAATTCAAAGCCTATTAAAAATATAAAATTAATAAAGCCAGACTTTTTTGCTAAAGGATCTGATTATGTTACAGGTGAATTAAATCCAAAAACACTTGAAGAAAAAAAACTAGTTGAGAGTTATGGTGGAGAAATAATTTTTACTCCAGGCGACATTGTTTACTCATCAAGCAGTATTATAAGCAAAAAGCCTCCTTCCTTGAAACATGAAAAGCTAAGAGCTTTACTTAAGGCAGAAAAAATTGACTTTAAATCTTTATACGAATCTTTAGAGAAAAAAAGTAAAAAAAATATATTAGTTGTGGGAGATACTATTGTAGATTCGTACACTGAAACAGAAATGATAGGAGGACAAACAAAAACTCCAACTATTTCTGTTAGGTATATTGATAAAAAAGATTATGTGGGAGGGGCTGGTATAGTAGCTAAGCATATAGCAAAAGCAGGAGCAAATGTAACTTTTGCAACTATTTTAGGTAATGATCATCTAAGAAAATACGTAGAAAATGATATAAAAAAAAATAAAATAAAATTAAAGAAAATCATTGATCCCTCCAGACCAACTACAAATAAAAATGTGATAACTAATGGAACTTATAAATTATTAAAGTTGGATTATATAGATAATAGAGCAATTAATGATAACACTTTAAAAAAATTAATAGAAGAAATAAAAGCTTTTTCTGGAGACGCTGTAATATTTAGTGATTTTAGACACGGGATATTTAATTCTAACTCAATTCCTAATTTGATAAAAGCTATAAGGAAAAATATTTTAAAGGTAGCTGATAGTCAAGTTGCCTCTAGATGGGGAAATATTATGGATTTTCAAAAATTTGATATAATTACTCCAAATGAGAGAGAAGCTAGGTTTTCTTTAGGAGATCAAGATTCAGTTATTCGACCTCTAGCAAAAAATTTATATGATAAATCAAAATGTAAAAACTTACTTCTTAAATTAGGTGAAAAAGGAATTTTAGTTTATAGAAAAACAAATAAAAACCAAGAATTGAGATCATTTTTTGCGCTTGATAGTTTTGCTGAAAATATTAAAGACCCAGTAGGTGCAGGAGACGCTATGTTAGCTTATGCAACACTGACTTTTATAAAAACAAATAATATTTTGATATCAGCGATCATAGGATTAGTAGCAGCTTCATTAGAATGTGAATACGAAGGGAATATTCCAATAAAGCCAGAAAATATAAAAAAACGACTTAAAGAAATTGAAAGTTACACTTATACTTAGGGTAGGATAAGAAAGATATTTTTAATGACTTTAAAAAAAATAAGAGTTGTAGTTGTAGGAATGGGAGTTCAAGGAAATAAAAGGGCTCAGATTGCAGGTAAAGAGTTAGTTGCTACAATAGACATTAAAGCTAAAAATGGAGATTTTGATGATATTGATAAAATAAATGACCAGTTATATGATGCAGTATTAATATGTGTTCCAGATTCTGTAAAGTTTAATCTGATTAAAAAGATACTAAATAAAAAAAAACATATATTAGTAGAAAAACCACTATTCTTTGAAAACAAACAAAAGCTCACCATATTGCAAAGAGTAGCTAATAAAAAAAATGTGTTACTATACACGGCCTATAATCATAGGTTTGAACCTCATTTTATAAATATGAAATCATCTATAGAAAAAAAAGAATTTGGAAAAATATATAGAATTAGAATGTTTTATGGAAATGGTACAAGCTTACTAGTAAAAAACTCTCCATGGAGAGATAAAGGTGCTGGAGTAATTCTTGATATAGGATCACACTTATTAGATACTTTATTATTTTGGTTTAAAGATAAAAAAATTAAAATTATAGATATTAAAAAATTTTGTTTCGAAAACTCTTCACCTGATCATGCCATCATAACAGGTAAAATTAATAATATTTTTTTCGAGCTTGAAGTAAGTTTGCTTAGCTGGAGAAATGATTTTATTTGTGATGTAATAGGTGATAAAGGTAGCGGTCATATAAATTCTTTATGTAAATGGGGACCTAGTAAATTTATAAAAAGGAATCGAGTTTTTCCTGCTGGAAAACCTGATGAAAAAATAATTACTTTAAAACAATTAGATCCTACTTGGGACAGAGAGTATTTGCATTTTAAAAAATTAATAAGATGTAAAACTAAAACAAATTTAAAAAATGATGATAAAATATTTCAACTATTTAAAAGCATTTTAAATGAGGATCATTCATGGCTAAAATAGGATTTTGTGGTGCAAGTCATTTAGGGCTATGTTATTCAGCAGCAGCAGTTAAAAAAGGAAATAAAATATTTTGTTACGACTTTGATCATAATAAAATAAGAAACTACAAAAGGTTCGAGATAGATATTGATGAGCCTAAACTCAAAAATATTTTAATAGAAAATAAAAAGCAATATAATTTTTCCTGTAAAATCAGTGATTTATCAAAGTGTGATTTTGTTTTTTTTTCATATGATGTAGGTACAGATCATAAGGGAAATGGTGATTATAGAAAATTACGTGAAAATTTAAAAAGCTTGATAGAATCTTTAGACATTAAAGTTCCTTTAATAATTTTATCTCAGGTTCCCCCTGGGTTTACGAGGCTTTTTTCTTCAAAAAAACATAATATTTTTTACCAAGTAGAGACATTAATATTTGGAAGAGCAATTGATAGAGCATTAAAACCAGAGAGATTTATAATAGGTTGTAGCTCTACGGATAAAGAGTTATTTAGTAAATATAAAAAATTTCTAAAGTCTTTCAATTGCCCTGTATTAATAATGAAGTACGAAAGTGCCGAACTTTCTAAGATAGCTATAAATTGTTATTTAGCAGCAGATGTTACTTTAACTAATACGTTAGCTGAAATAAGTAAAGTTATAGGAGCAAATTGGGATGAAATTTTACCTACTTTAAAATTAGATAAAAGAATAGGAAAAAATGCTTATCTTAATCCTGGACTTGGTCTTTCTGGAGGAAATATAGAAAGGGATTTAACTACATTAAATAATATAGGAGAAAAAAAAGATGCAAATACTGAATTTATAAAAACTATTATAAAACACAGTAAATATAGTAAAAAATGGTTATTAAAAACTGTTAGTATTTTTTTAAAAAATAAAAATTCAATAAATATTACTGTTTTAGGTTTAGCTTACAAAGGGAATACTAATGCTATCAAAAACTCTCCTTCTATTGAATTTTTAAAAAAAATGAAAAAATATAAAGTAAAAGTTTACGATCCAGTTGTTAAAAATATAGGTTTAAAAAATACTATAGAGTACCAATCAGAATATGAAGCGTTAGAAGGTGCTGATATTTTAGTCATTGCTACCTCATGGGATGTTTTTAAAAGACTAAATATAAGAATAATTAAATCAAAAATGAGAGGAAATGTAATCATTGATCCATTAAAAGTTTTAAATAAAGAAATTGTAGAAAAATTTAAATTTAAATATTATTGTTTAGGTTAAATCATAATGATGAAAAAAAATATTAATAAAACTGTAATAATAGGATCATCTGGATTTATTGGTACTGCACTATGTAAAGAATTAAAAAAAATAAATAAATATTTTTGCCCACTTTCTAGTAATGATGTAAATCTATTGAAATTGGATAGTATCGATAAGCTTGCCAAAATTATTAATAGCAATGATACAGTAGTTTTTATTTCTGCAATAGCGCCTTGTAAAAACGAGGATAGTTATGAAAAGAATATTACAATGGTTAAAAACTTTATTTTATCAATTGAAAAGAATAGACCTAGACATATAATATATATCAGTTCTGATGCTGTATATTATGATTCTAGTTCTAAAATCGTAGAAGACTCAAAAAAAAATCCTGCTAATTTTCATGCTAAAATGCATATAGATAGAGAAAAGTTATTTTATAATTATATGAAAAAAAATAGTTTAATGCTTTCTATCCTTAGACCTACTTTGGTATATGGACCTGGAGATACTCACAACGGTTATGGGCCTAATAAATTCATGAGATCTTTTAATTCAGGAGAAGATATTTATTTGTTTGGAAATGGAGAGGAGCAAAGAGATCATATTTATATTATTGATCTAGTTAAAATTATTTCAGATGTTATAGAAAATCAAATAGTTGGAGATTTTATATTAGCTACTGGAAAGGTGACTACTTTTTTTGATATTGCAAAAATAGTATGCAGTATAAAAAATGATGCTGGAATAAAAATTAATTTTAAGCCTAGAGTTGGAGAAATGCCGCATAATGGATATAGAGCATTTGATATCACTAAACTATATAATATTTTTCCACATTTAAAACTTACTACAATTGAAGAAGGAATTAAAAAGTCTATAAATTTTATGAAATAACTGATTTCGTTTTCAGTAACTTGACTTTTTTTATAGATTCATACTAGAGAAAAATTCGGATTGTGAGAGTAATCACTTATTTTATTTTAAATCCCTTCCTATTTCTATTTTCGAATATTACAAATAATATCAAAATAAAAAAAAGTAAATAAAGTAATTTTAAATATTAATCAGTTTTTTTACTCTTTATATTTACTAAGCTATTACTATTTCTAATTAAGAATTAATCTAAATTGCTTTGCTATTACAAATAATTGAGAAAATTTTATATTAGTAATACCTAAAAAAATTAATTAACTAATTTTAATAGGGCGTTGATATTCATCAAATAATATTTAAGCGTGACGTATAAATTATGTTTTTTTTTAGAATTTTAAATCAACATTATTAGATTAGAAAATATTACAATTTAAATTATTTATCATTTTTTTTAAAATCTTCTAGTAGGGCTTTTGCTAGGAACAATCTATACTGAAAAAATTGGCAATATCAAATGGTATTGTAAATAATATTTTTTAAAATTATATTAATTTTAATTCAATATTTTAGTTTTTAATATTTTTTTAATTTTATTAAAATATTATAAACAATAAAGATTTTTATGTGCAAAACTATTAATATTAAGGTTATTATATTTGGAGCTTCAGGTTTTATTGGAAAAGCTTTGTGTAAAGAATTAAAAGCTAGAAATATAGAAATAGTAGCCCTAGCAAGCAGTGATTTAGACCTTTTAAAAATAAATAAAAATCATAAACTTTTAACTACTATGGATAAAAATACTAGCATAGTTTTTATGTCTACCATAATACCCTCTAAGAATGAAAATAATTTTAAAAAAAACGTATCAATCATAAATAATTTTATAAGTTTAATAAAAGATAAACAATTTAATCATATAATATATTTAAGCTCAGATGCCGTATACAAAGATTCTTTGTCTAAAATAAATGAAAATTCTGATAAAAATGAAGTAGACTTATATGCAAAGATGCATTTAGTACGAGAAGATATTATAAAGGAATATTGTAATAAAAATGATATAAGTTTTAGTATTTTAAGGCCTACAGCAGTTTTTGGTCCGGGAGCCACACATTATAGTTATGGGCCTAATAAATTTATTAAAGCTATTAATGCAGGAGAAAAGATTAGTCTTTTTGGTAAAGGTGAAGAGGGTAGAGATTATATTTTTATTTATGATTTAGTAAAAATTATAGCAGACATTATAGAAAAGAAAATATTAGGAATTTTTACTTTGGCTTCAGGAAAAGTATATACATTCCACCAGGTTGCAAAGCTGATATGTAATATTCAAAAAATTTCTTTTTCTCGAATTGAATTTATAAAGAGAAATAAAATAAAGACATATAGTAAATATAGATCTTTTGATATTTCTAAATTAAAAAAAAATATTTCAAGTTTAGATTTTACTGATTTAAAAAAAGCAATTGAGTGGTCTATTAAAAATAATTTTAGATAATATTTATGGACTTAGTTAAAAACCAAATTTATATATTTATGCTTTATAATTTTTATACATGAGTAATATTTTACTTTTTTTTAAAAATATTAGTGAGAGTGTGCTACAGGTTCCAATCTTTTAAGAAAAACAATAAACTGATTTAGTATCGGAATATAAATTTAGGAATTATAAATAATTTTTGATAAATCTATACTACTAACATCTTTATAATTTTTTTTATGAGTTTTATGTAGACTATGTTTTTTAGAACTTAAAATCTCATATAATTTATTTTTATCTTCTGAATCAATAAAATAATTCACAAATTCCTCTCCTACCGAATTATTCTTTGTAAAAGATAATATTTCCTTATCATATTTAGTGATTTCTATTGTAATTGAATTAGCAAACCATGCATCAGGTAAAGCAAAACTAAAATAATTACTTATGGTGTATTTGCAAAAAGAAGCTAAAACTGCAGTATGCATATAGCTAATTTTATAATTAATAAAATCAAGATTTTTTAGTATTCTTTTTATCTCTTTAACGTTCGCATTAGGATGAGGTTTAAAAATAATAAATACGTCGTTTATCTTTTTTAATTGAATAATTGTTTTAATAAACAGTATTTTGCCATTAGTATTTTTATCAAACCCAGAAATTGCTCCAAAATGTCCAATTAAATAAAGTACTAACTTTTTATTATCTTTTATTTTTTTAATAGAAAAATTTTTTTTTATAAAAAATTGAGACTCCTTATAGCAGTACTTAAGCCACTCTTTATCTGCTCTAGGAAAATTTAAAAAAAAGATCTTTTTTTTTTTTTTTTTCATTCTTTCTACAAATGGAGATTCTTTACTGAAAGTTATTATATTTTTTGTGTATTTAATTTCTTTTTGAGGTCTCTCATCTTTAAAACGTTTATTTTTAAAAAAAATATCATCTGACTTTTCTAAATTTTTAATATATCCCCAAGGGTTAGGGTCAATATAGAAACAATTTTTTTTATTAGTAAAGTATAAAACATTAAACGGAAATAATTCTAAAGCTTTAAAATGAATGTATGTATTTTTAATGAAGATACTTGTAATTAATAAAAACATTAAATTAAAAAAAATATTAAATATTCTAATAATTTTTATTGTTGAAGAACTAGGTAATATCTTTAAAACACCAACATTATTTATTAGTTTTAATAAAAATAAATTTTTATTAATTTCATCCAACGTACTTTTATTAAAACAATAAAAAATAACTTCTATGTTTCTATTTTCTTTTTTAAAATCGAATATTAGGGGTATAACTGTATCTAGAGTAAGTATTTTATTATTTAAAAATAAATAAATTTTTTTCTTCATTTTCTAGATCTTTAAAATATTAATTTGTACAACTAACAGTTGTTATTTGATTTTAACTAACTTATATTATTTTTAATTATGTACAACAATTATTTACTAAACCTTTTTCAAAATTTTTTATTTTCAAATACAAGGATTAAGAAACTATGAAGAGAACGCATGACGAATTTTATTTAAGTGAAAATAATAAAAGTGTTAAACAGGTGTTTGTTGAAGTTGCAAACATTATAGAACAAGGAGAATTCTCCTCAATTGCTGATGTTGGTTGTGCTACAGGAGCATTCCCAAATTATTTAAAGTTTCGTTTTCCTGATGCTAATGTAATCGGTATTGAATATCTAGAATCCTTGTTGAATAAAGCATCAAAAGATTTTTCAAATATTTCTTTTATAAAAGGAAATGTATTAGACAGGGACTCTATAAAAGATAAGTATGATGTGGTTACCATGTGTGGAGTTTTATCTATATTTGATGATTATTGTCATGCATTAGATAACGTGCTTAGCTGGGTAAAACCAAAAGGAAAACTTATTTTGCATAATATGATAAGTGAATATGATATAGATGTTTTTGTTAAGTACAAACCTTCTAGCCTAAAAGTTGACTATAATGAATTAGAATCAGGATGGAATATAATAAGTAAAAAAAGCTTAAAATTAGTAGCTGAAAAAAATAATGCAAGCCTAACTTTGTGTAAGTCTTTTACATTAAAAGTTAACTTAGATAAACAAAAAGACATAATGCGAAGTTGGACTGAAGAAAATATATCCGGAGAAAAAGATATATTTAATGCACTTCATATAAGACAACCACATAAAATTGCAGTTATTGAGAAATTATAATTTATGTCAAATATTTAATTTAATATTTTTCTTTTTTTAAATTTTATACTCATTTTTAATAAAATATTTTTGATTTTTTCTAATCCAATTAATTGTTTCCTCAATACCATTTTTAAAACTATATCTTTTATCTTTATTAATTAAAGAGTTCATTAATTTTGTATCCGCTATTAGTCTATTAACTTCACTGTTTTTTGGACGAAGTCTTTTTTTTTGTGAAACTATTGGAACTTTATAATTCATAATATTCATAATAGTAGAAGCAGTCTCTTTAATACTAATTTCTTTACCTGTACCTATATTGATAGTCTTACCAATTGCTTTTTTTTTAACACTCAAGGCAGTAATTGATCTAACAGTATCTAAAACATAATTAAAATCTCTAGTAGCATGTATATTACCTAAGTGTAATTTTTTTACGCCTGTTACTAACTGAGAGATAATACTAGGTATTACAGCTCTAGTCGTTTGTCTAGGGCCAAATGTATTAAACGGTCTTAATGTAATAATAGGAAGATTAAATGACAAGTAAAAGCTCTCAGCCAATTTATCAGCTGCAATTTTAGAAGCAGAATATGGAGATTGACCTACAAGAGGATGACTCTCATTTATTGGTATTTGCTGAGCTGAGCCATAAACTTCTGAAGTTGAAGTGTGTATTATTCTTTCAATTGATTTATTTAACTTACATGCTTCAAGTATATTAAGTGTTCCTAATACATTAGTTTGATAATAAGATCTATATGCTACATATGAGTAAGGAATACCAATTAAACTAGCTAAATGAAAAACATAAGCTACTCCATCAACTGCTTCTTTTACTCTAGTCTGATCTCTTATATCTCCTGTAATTAATTCAACCTTAGATATTACCTCTTCAGGTAAATCAGATAACCAACCTATGTTATTCCATGAGTTATATAAACAGAAAGCCTTCACATTGGCTCCTATTTCAACTAAAAACTCTACTAAATGACTACCAATAAATCCATCAGCTCCGGTAATTAATATTTTTTTATTTTTTAATTTATGTCTCATTTGAATTTTATAGTCATTTTTTTTTGTACTAGTTTTTTATCTAATTTTACTTTTGAGATAAAATCAGCTATTTTTTTTCCAGCATTACCAGTCCCGTAAGGGTTATCAGTATGAAAAGCCTTATTTCTGAATCGATCATCATATAGACACTTTTTAATAGCACTATAAATTTCTTTATGTGCATAATTAGCATCTAAAACATTAGAACCTCTTAAACGACTTTTTTGTCTAGTTCCTATGTTTACAGTTGGACAGCCAAACACAGCGGTTTCTTTTATACCAGAGGAACTATTGCCTGCACAAGCAATTCTAATTTTTTTTGATTTTGCTAAATTTAATACTCCATAATAAAGATTACTTCCTAATGATTTTTTTATTATTAAATTTTTAAATGAATCGTTATTATTTTTCCACTTTACAATTTCATTAATAATTTTTTTTCCCCCTGCATCATTATTAGGAAATGTTACTATAACTTGTACATTTTCCAATAAAAGTTTTTTTATTGCTATCAAACTTTGTTGAATTTGTTTTGTTGATTCATTAAACTCAGTAGTCACAGAATGCTGAGTAAATATAATTATTGGTTTTTTAAAATCTAATTTGAGATTTTTTTTAATTTCTTCTTTTTTCATAAATTTCTTCTGCTTAATTAAATCTACTCCTGGAAAACCAACTGTCTTTACTCTCCAATTTTCTTCTCCCATAGCTAATATCCGCTTTGTTGCAAATTTATTAGTAGTAAAATGTAGATGGGATAGTTTAGTCATTGCGTGTCTTATAGAATCATCTAAAGCACCTCCTTCTGTAATATCTCCTCCTTCTATGTGTGCTGTAGGTATATTCATCTGGGTTCCTGCTACTACTGCTGCAAAACCTTCAAAACGATCAGCATAGACAATAAAAATATCTGGATTAATTTTTTTTAAAGCTAAAGATATCGATTTAATACCTGCACCAATAGCCTGAGTAGTGTCAAAAAGAGAATCTCCTAATAAAGGGATTTTAATTTCTTTAGATATATTAAATCCATCCTGTTTAATTTCGTTAAGAGTATTTCCAAATTTTTTATCAAGATGAGCTCCGGAAACTAATAAGTCATATATTAGATATTTATTCTCACTAATTGCTTTTATTACTGGGTATTGTAAACCATATTCTGCTCTATTACCCGTAAAAATTGCTACTTTTTTTTTTTTCATAACTATTTAACTATACTTCAAAAGTTTTTTAATTCCAGTTTCTATTGAGAATATAGGTTTCCAATTAAGTACCTCTTTGGTTTTTCCTATATCTACAGCTGAAAAAAAGTCATTTTGTTTTTTCTGAAGACTAACAATATTATTATGTTTAATTTTATATATCTGTATAAAATATTTTACTATTTCCTCTACACTTATTAATTTTCCTGAAGCAATATTATAAATACCTCTAGGCTTCTTATTTATTGCTGAGATAATAGCTTGCACTGCATCATCAATCCATAAAAAATCTCTTACTACACCAATATTTTTTAAAATAATTAATTCATTATCAAGTTGCTTAATGATATCTGAAAAAACATTTGTGCCTGACATATGGGGTCCGTATAAATTTGTCATTCTTAAAATAGTTCCACCGTATTGTAAAATAATTTTTTCACATGCCTCTTTGTTTTTTTTATAGGTTGAAACTTTCGTAGTTTTTTGTTGAACTAATATGGAGGATATATAAATAACATGTGACCATTCTTTTTCTAGTAAAGAGCCCAAATTTCTAAGATTATCATTAATATAACTTTGTCCTAATAAGTTTACTTCAGAAATATTATTGTTTTCTGCAAGATGAATTAAAACACTATTTTTTTTTGGTGATAATTCTTTATAATTTTCTATTCTAAAAAAATTATTAGCTTTTATTTTTTTTCTGGAAATACAATAAGGTATGATATTTTTTTTTTTAAGACCTTTTACCAAATTTTTTCCTATAAAACCTGAAGCTCCGGTGATATATATATAAGAATTCATTATTCTTTTTATTTTATATCTTTCTTTTTGATTTGAGTATTTGGTTTTATATTATTTTTTACTGTTTTATTTAATAAAGAGTTGTAAGAATCAGCTAAATAATCACCTGTTCCAGGTCTTTTAACCCATATATTTTTTTTTGTTAGTTTCTCTCCTTTTTTGATGGAAGTGGTAGTGCAAACAGATGCAAATGCAAATTTAGATACTTCCTTTTCAACACTTTGTAGCTCTTTGATACTTTTTCTCATTAAAAAAATTCTCTTTATATTTTTTGATATTACTTTACACATTTTAGGGTCCATAGAACATTCTATGTCAGGACCTGGTCTTTTTAAGCTATCAGTAAAATGTTTTTCTAGAATTCTAGCTCCAAGTAATACTGAAGACTGTATAGCAATTTCTCCTACAGAATGATCTGAAAAGCCAATATGAAACTTATTTTTGAAAAAAAGTTGTAAAGTCTTTATACAATTAAGATTAATACTTTCATCAGGACAAGGATAACTGTTAGTAGTATGCATAATTACAAGAGGAGCTTTAAATTTATTAATTATATTTACAGATTTAGATATGCTTTTTACATCATTCATGCCAGTACTTAATATTATAGGTTTTTTAAATTTAGCTATATGTTCTACTAAAGGATAATTATTACATTCTCCCGAACCAATTTTAAAAGCAGGAACATCTAATTCATATAAAAAATTAGCTGCTGCTCTAGAAAAAGGAGTGCTAATAAATACTGCTTTCAAATCTTTTTCTACATAGTTTTTTAGTTTAGCTTCATCATCCATCGATAGAGCACATCTTTTCATAATATTGTAAATTGACTGATCAATATATGAAACTTTAAATGCATCTGCTTCTTCTGACATTTCATCATCAATTATATGACTTTGATGCTTAACAATATCTGCACCATTGGTAATAGCTAGTTTTGCCATTCTTTTTGCAACTTTTAATGAGCCACCATGGTTTATTCCTATTTCAGCAATAAGAGGTGGAGGGTTAGTCTCTGATATGTTAATGTGTTTAATTTTAATGTTTATCATTTTAAAAATATTATATCATTAGTAGAAATAAATATAATTTTTTTTTATAGTTTCAGGAATATATTTTAAAGGGAAATAATTTGAAAAAAATAATAATATCAAATGAAATTATTGTAAGTCATAAAGATAAAATTATAGATGTTATTAAGAAAATGACTGAAGGTAATTATAGATTTCAAATTGTTGTAGAAAATGGTAAGCTTTTAGGTACTATTTCTGATGGAGATATAAGGAGAGGAATACTTCAAGGTAATAGCTACAATGTAAAAATTACAAAATGCATGAATAAAAACCCTTTAATAGGGCATACTTATAAAAGCTATAAACATAGAATTTTATTAAATACTGTAGGCTCGATAGTAAAATTTTTACCTGTTCTTGATAGAAGTAATAATGTTAAGTATGTCTTAATAGAAGAAATAAATGTTACAAGCAAAACTGCTTTAATTATGGCTGGTGGCTTTGGCAAAAGATTGGGAGATAAAACCAAAAATACTCCTAAACCTTTATTGAAGGTTGGTAAAGAGCCTATACTAGAACTTATTTTACAAAAATTAGAATATTATAATTATCAAAAAATTTTTATTTCTACACATTATTTATCCCAAAAAATTGAAAAGTTTATTAAAAAAAGAAAATCTAAAGCAGAAGTTTTTATAATTCGTGAGGAAGACCCAATGGGTACAGCAGGTTCTATAAAATTACTTCCTGATAATGTTTCATCTCCTTTGACAATTATCAATGGGGATGTTTTATCAGATCTAAATTTAAACTCTTTAATATCTTTCCATTTTGAAAAAAATAATAGCATTACATTATGTGCTGCTCAATACGAGATAAATATCCCGTTTGGCTTAATTAGCTTTAATAAAAAACATCAATTAACAAATCTTAAAGAAAAACCAACTCTTAAAAATTATATTTTAAGTGGAATTTATTGTATTGAAAAAGAAATGTTTAGTCTAATCAACAAAAGTAATTTTGACATGACCGAACTAATTTTAAAAGCAAATAAGTTAGGAAAAAAAGTTGGAATTTTTCCAATTTATGAGAATTGGAGAGATATAGGCTCTTTAAAAGAATTAAATCTAGCGAATAAAAATACTAGAAAAAATATATAATATATTCTTAATAATATTTTATTCATGTAGATTTTATTTAATTAAATTACAGTAGACAATGGTCTATATTTTATTAAATGTATTTACTATTTTTTTTAATAAATAATAATCTAAATATAGCTGTAATTTTACTAATTAAACTATCAATACTTTATGTATTTAATTAAGCATTTACTTCTTTTGAATTAATTTAATTAAAAATACATGATTACTTGTCTTTTATCTTCATTATTAAAGGCTAGCTTTAAATTATACAAAACTAATCGTTTTTAACAAATTTAAGTATATGAAGAAGATATTATCTGGATGTGTTTGTTTCCAATAGACCTATGTAGATATATTATATAGCTTTAGCTACTATTAGAACTCTGTTCTAGACGAATTTACAATTATTTAGTAGGATATTTTTTACTTTAATTATAAGAAAAACAACATGAAATAGTGTAAAATATTATTTCCTTATTAAGGTAAAAAATAATAACTCTCTGTAATTTATACTGAGTAAAGTTTGCAAAGAGTTGGGAGGGGTGGCCGAGTGGTTAAAGGCAGCAGACTGTAAATCTGCCCTCATTTGAGTACGTAGGTTCGAATCCTACCCCCTCCACCATATAAACTCTATATTCTGATAGGGTTACCAAGTTTTCAATTCTTACAATAATCCCCACAAAACACCTTGTACTTTTTATTAACTGTAAGATAGGTGTAAGATAGAATGAAAAGTTTAAGCATAAAAAATTTGAAGAACTTGAGAGAGCATGGGGTAGTGTTGAAGGG
>MDTB01137004.1_pt1 | contig 71434 bp, 61 predicted proteins | sample 811161 | NCBI WGS metagenome assembly MDTB01 (sample SAMN05326650, study PRJNA326480) | marine metagenome | isolation source: seawater | place: Mediterranean Sea | collected 2009 | reverse complement strand
TACTTTCTGCGGTAATTATCCAAATGGTGAAAATATTGTCATGCCATTAACTGTAAGACCGGTTGCTGCTCAAGCTTTCTTGGGTGGTGCAGCTCGTATTGCTATGATGTCAAACCTTCATCCGCTTTTAGCTAAGTACAATCTTTTAGAGGATTGTGGTGGCAAACTCTGTGGAAACGATAACACAAGACGCATTCAATTAGGCGTTGAGTATGATGTTAGCGATCACGAAGTTTCTTTCAAGGCGTCAAGAGCAGCTACAGGATCACAAGATGTTCGTGATTTCTGGTTTGGTGTTATGAATGTTCCAGGTACAGTATTCATCGTTGGTTTAAACCTTTATAGTCGTGAGACGTTTTTTGAAGGTCGTTTGACTTCTCCTCAAGATCAGGCTTTCAGATATTCCATAGGTATAAGTGATTATTCACTTCGTTACAGAAACGGACGTGCTCCAACGGGTGGCCAGTTAACTCCTGGTACTTATCCTGATGTTGACTTCCAGGACTCGACAACAACAGCTATCTTTGGATCAATTGATTATGACTTCAGTGATGCTTTTACGATATCTCTTGAAGCTCGTTATACAGATGAAAAATCAACAGCTATTGTTCAAGGAAATCCTAATAGAGCTTGTGGAGCAAGCCCTGTGTGTAATGAAGAAAATGAATATGATGACTTTATTCCAAGGGTTATCTTAAGCTATCAGCCATATGAAGGTGCAACTGTTTATGGAAGTTATTCCTACAGTTCTCTTCTTGGTGTAGCAACACAGGCTGCATTCATTAACCAAGTTGCTCCTCAGGTTATTCCTGCTGATCAAGTTGCAGCTCTCGGACTTTATACTAAACCTCAAGAGAACGTTCAGTATGAGTTAGGTTGGAAGCAAATATTAGATAATTGGGCTTTCACTTTTGCAGTCTTTCACGCTGACTGGAAGAACCAGCCTTTTGCATCTGTGATTCTTCTACCAACTGGTGGAACCACAGCATACAGAGGTCCAGGTGATTCTAAGTACAAAGGGTTTGATTTTGAATTTCAGGGTCAGCCAACTGATTGGTTACAACTTGCAGGAACACTTGCATATACTGATGCGAATATGAAAAACTTCTCATCACGTGGTTCAAATGAATTTGCAGTTTTAGGATCAGGTGGACTTTCTGTTGATAACAGTGGAAATAAAGCACGTAATATTCCAGCATGGACAGCGTCATTAAGTCCAACAATTCTAGGATCTGTTGGAGATCGTGACTGGTTCTTTAGAACTGACTTTACTTACCATTCTAAAACATGGGCAGATTATTCTCAGTTTAACAGAGCACCTGATAGGTTCAGAATTAATGCACGTGCAGGTATTAATCTTACTGATATGACTGCAGTTGAACTCTGGGCTAAGAACCTAACAAATAATAAAACACTAGGACTAAGTGGTGGTACAACATCAGGTCCGGGTGGCTCTCGTAAAGCTTTCCAAGAGCCATACCAAAGACGTGAAATTGGAATTAGAGTAAAAGCTGATTTCTAGTCTTTGTAGACTTAAAATTATTAAGGCCGGTCTTATGACCGGCCTTTTTTTTAGCTAATTTTTTATGAATTTATTTCATTGAGTCTAATTGTTCTTTCCAGCGACTATACCTCTCGGGAACAATGAGGTCTTTATCAATCGCATGGTAAACTTTATTTAAGCATGAAGTGTTACTAAGACATTCAAGAGTAAGTCGTGCGAGTGCATCACGTGTAACGCCCCCTCGAGCAAGCTGATCCTCTGTTAGATAAGCTTTTCCTGATTCCTTTAAGTCATTTGGAAGCAGAATAAGGTTCCTAATAATTGTATAGTTTACTCCGCTCTCTATAAGATATCTTTCTCCTATATCCTTTGCACCTAAAAGCTCTTTCATGGCATCATATCTTTCTGAGGGGTAAATTTTACGACTTATGCCAGCACCCACAGAGCCATGAAGAATAACCTGTTCAATTCCAGTTTCTCTTGCCCATTTTGAAATATAATTCATGCTTATCTCATAAAAATCAGCATCTATATTTCTGTCTCTTGCCAATGCATCAATTATAACTTTAAACTTTTTTGAGGTGATTGCATTTTTAACATCTTCTTCATTAAGTACGTCACCTGTTAAGTATTTTACATCAAGCCCTTTAAGGCGTGTTTTTTTGGAAGTAGGCCGAGCAAAAACAGTTACCTGTTTGTTTGCTTCTAAAAGATCGTATACAATCTCACTTCCAAGCTCGCCTGTTCCTCCAAAGACAAGAACTTCAGAGCGTAAAATAGATGGAAATGCAGTTATTATTGAAAAAATAAATAGAATCTTAATAGTTTTACATATATTCATCTTTTTTCCTTATATAATTTAGGTGTTAAATGCGTTTTAATAATATCAAATTAAGATACTTTTGAAAATTTTCTTGAGAAATAGGTTTTTGTACTATAATTGAGATAGTTTATATCCTTTGATAATTTTATGTATACCTCTTAAGACGAAAATTTCTATATGATTGAAAAAAGATATTCACCTAGCGACGTAGAAGAAAGGCTTTATAAGGCATGGGAAGAGTTAGATTGCTTTAAGGCAGGACAAATGCCTGAGCTAGAACCCTATACAGTTATGATGCCACCACCAAATGTTACGGGAAGTCTTCATATAGGACATGCTCTTACTTTTACTTTACAAGATATTTTAATTAGATTTTATCGTATGCAGGGTTTTGATTGTTTATGGCAGCCTGGAACTGACCATGCTGGTATAGCCACACAAATGGTTGTTGAGAGACAATTAGCTGAGAAAGAGATTTTCAGACAAGACCTTGGCCGGGAAGAGTTTGTAAAGAAAGTATGGCAATGGAAGTCGGAATCAGGCGGTGTTATTACAGAGCAATTAAGGCGGCTAGGGGCTTCTCCTGACTGGGAGAGGGAACGTTTTACACTTGATGATGGTTTGTCGAAGGCTGTTGTAAAAGTTTTTGTTAAGCTTTTTCGTGATAAAATTATTTATAGAGATAAAAGATTAGTTAATTGGGATCCTAAACTACATACTGCCATTTCGGATCTAGAGGTTGAGCAAAGAGAAGTGGTTGGAAAAATGTGGTACTTTAAGTACCAGATTGAGGGTAAAAATAATCAATTCTTAACAGTTGGAACCACTAGGCCTGAAACTATGCTTGGAGATACTGCTGTTGCTGTAAACCCTGAGGATGAACGTTACAAAGATCTTGTTGGTAGTTTTTGTATTCTTCCAATTGTGGGAAGAAGACTTCCTATAGTAGCTGATGATTACGCTGATAAGGATAAAGGAACTGGTGTTGTTAAAATAACTCCTGCGCACGACTTTAATGACTTTGAAGTTGGACTAAGGCATAACCTCGAGCACATAAATATTTTTGATGAGAACGCTGCAATCAATAATAATGTACCAGACAAATATGTTGGCTTAGACAGATTTGATGCCCGAAAGTCTATTGTTGCTGAAATGGATGAATTGGGTCTTCTTGAAAAGGTAGATGAAAACTTAATGGTCGTCCCTTATGGAGATCGTTCAGGTGTTGTAATTGAACCATGGTTGACAGACCAATGGTTTGCTGATGCTTTCACACTTGCTCAACCTGCTATTAAGGCTGTTGAGGAAGGTAAAACCAAATTTGTTCCTAAACAATGGGAGAATACATACTTTGAATGGATGAGAAATATTCAGCCGTGGTGTATCTCACGCCAGCTTTGGTGGGGCCATCAGATACCCGCATGGTTTGGGCCCGATGATCATGTCTTTGTTGAAGAAACAGAAGAAGAAGCTTTAGAAGAAGCAAAAAAACATTATGGAAAGGAGGTTATTTTAAGAAGAGATCAAGATGTTCTTGATACATGGTTTTCTTCTGCTTTATGGCCTTTTTCAACATTAGGTTGGCCTGAGGCGAGTGATGATCTAAAGCGTTACTACCCTGGAAGCGTTCTTGTTACTGGTTTTGATATAATATTTTTTTGGGTAGCACGAATGATGATGATGGGAATTTATTTTATGGATAAAGTTCCATTTAAGGAGGTGTATATTCACGCCCTTGTTCGAGATGAGAAAGGGCAAAAAATGTCCAAGTCTAAGGGTAATGTTTTAGACCCACTTCAGTTGTGTGATAAGTATGGAACAGATGCTGTAAGATTTACTTTGTCTTCTATGGCAGCGCAAGGAAGAGATATAAAACTATCTGAACAAAGAATTGCAGGGTATAGAAACTTCATAACTAAAATATGGAATTCAGCTCGGTTTTGTGAGTTAAATTCGTGTTCGCAAAAGCAAAATTATTCTCCAGAAAAATTAGATAATAATTTAAATATTTGGATTGTTTCTAAGGTAAGCGAGGCAGGGAAAAGCATCTCACATTCTTTGAAGAATTATTACTTTAATGAAGCATCAGATATTCTTTACCATTTCACATGGCATACTTTCTGTGATTGGTATCTTGAGTGCATTAAGCCTATCTTAAGTGACAAAGATCATCCATCTCTTGTTGAGACGCAGTCTACAGTTTCTTGGGTATTGGACCAAATACTTATCATTGCTCACCCAATAATGCCTTTTGTGACCGAAGAATTATGGTCTTCTCTTAGTTCCTCGGATAGAGGTATGCTTATAAATGAAAAGTGGCCAAACTATTCAGATTTAATTATATCAGACTCTGATAAAGAAATGGACTGGGTCATTGAGTTTGTTTCTAAGATAAGATCGATTAAATCTGAAATAAATATTTCTCCAAAAGATAAGATTGAGGTCAGTGCATTCATATCGGATAAAGATATTGATTTTAAAAAATATATTGAGTCGAATTATCCACTTTTAACGAGGCTTGCGAACCTAAAGGATTTAAATATTATTAATGATTCTAATGTTGTTGGTAATGATTTAATCAATTCAGATGGTTCTGAGAGCTTAAGTTTCCTTATTAAAGGTGTTACTTTTAAAATTAATTTATCAGGTTTAATTGATATTGAAAAAGAAAAGAAAAGATTGATCAAAGAGTCTGAAAAATTAGACAAAGAGGTCAACATGTTAAACAAGAAATTACAGAATGAAAATTTTCTTAGTAAAGCAGACCCTTTAGTTATAGAAGAAACCCGTTCAAAGCTTAACCTAGCAAAAAAATCAGAAGAAAAGGTGCTGGATTTTATAAAAAGCATCGAGGTTTAAAACAATGCGCTCAGTTTTTAGATCAGTAAATTTAATTTATTTTTTGAGTTATTTTTTTCTATTTTCTTCTTTTCAAAATAATGTTCTAGCAACAACCCCCGGAGGCGAGCTAAGAATAGTTTCACAGCATGCTCCAAGAAGCTTGGGAATTCCTTATACATCAAATGGAAGACCAAGTATGTATTATTGGAGAGCTATATATGATACTCTTACGGAAATTGATATCAATGATCAGTTAAGTTCCTCTCTTGCTGTGTCTTGGAGACTTAAGTCTCCTCTAGTGTGGGAATTTAAGATACGTGATGATGTATTTTTTTCTAATGGTAATAAATTTAATTCTGACAGTGTTATTGCAACTTTTAATTGGCTTATAGATACTCTAGAGGGGCAATCTACTTTATGGGGAAGGGAGGTTAGAACCATAGAGAGGGTCTATTCCGATGGAGATAATATAGTCTTATTTAAAACGAAAAGACCTGATCCCATTCTCCCTAAAAGACTTAGTGGTGTTTTTATTTTACCAGCAAATGCTTTTAATGATTTAAATAAATTTTCTTTTTCTCCAATTGGTACAGGACCATTTTTTGTTGAAGCATGGAGAGATAGACGAGGGCGTACATCAATGTCATCTTCAAATAAGTCATGGAGACCTGCAGGTTTCAATAAATTAATTTTTATTCCTTCGGCAAATGACGTCTCTAGAGTTCAGGCATTGTTAAGTAATCAAGCAGATTTAGACCCTAATGTAGCTATTGAACTTCTTCCTGATATAATCAGTCAAGGGCTTGAAGTTACTAAAATAAGAATGGGGGCTGTGCAGTCATTTATGTTTAGGACTGTTGGTAATGAAAATTCACCTGTTAATAATGTTAAAGTTCGTCAGGCAATAAATTATGCAGTTCGAAAAGATTTACTTTCTGAACTAATTTCTAATCAGGGAGAGCCTTCAGGACAAAGTGCACCTTCATTTGTTTACGGTTACAATCCTGATGTGTTACCTTATCCATATGATCCAGATAAGGCAAAACAGTTGCTTGAAGAGGCTGGTTATCCGATAGATAACCAAATTACTTTAACTCTGACTGTTAGTACAAGTGAACTAACGATGAGTCTTTTCGCTCAGCGAATTGTTCAGGATCTTGCTGAAGTTGGTATAAATATTAAACTAATTCCTACAAGTGGAATACAATGGTTGCAGATGTATAATAATTCAACATTTAAAAGTGACTTATTTAATTTATCTTGGAATAGTTCACCCTTTTTGGACTCATCAAGACCTTTGGAGTATACATCATGTCTCAGGTATAAGCCTTTTTTTTGTGATAAAGCTATAATGCCTTTAATAGAGGGGGCTCAAACTGAGTTGGATGATAGAAAGAGATTAAATTTATTACAATCTGCGCAAGAAATGATAAATGAGAGGGCGCCTGCAATTTTTCTTTTTGAGTATATAATATACGCAGCGTCAAATAAAAGGATTAAAAATGTTCCTTTTCGTTTAACTGTTCCTGCTTATGATCTTATAAAGTTACACTAGAGTTTAGATACTATTATCGAGGGGCTAGAATGACTAAAAATTTAAAATTTAATAAAGATAAATTACCTTCAAGGCATGTGACAGAAGGGCCTGAGCGGGCTCCACATAGGTCATATTATTATGCAATGGGTATGACTGAAGAAGAAATTCATAGGCCTTTTGTAGGAGTGGCAACATGTTGGAACGAAGCAGCGCCATGTAATATTGCATTAAGTCGTCAAGCCCAAGCCGTCAAAAAAGGTGTTAATGAGGCAGGTGGGAGTCCTAGGGAGTTTACAACTATTACAGTTACTGATGGTATAGCTATGGGGCATGCGGGTATGAAATCATCTTTAGTATCAAGGGAAGTTATTGCTGACTCAGTTGAAGTTACAATGCGTGGACATTGTTACGATGCGTTAGTTGGCCTTGCTGGATGTGATAAATCTTTACCAGGTATGATGATGGCAATGCTTAGGTTGAATGTTCCATCGGTTTTTATGTATGGAGGGTCAATTTTACCAGGTACTTTTAAAGGTAGAGATGTTACCGTCGTTGATGTTTTTGAAGCTGTTGGTCAATATTCTGCTGGTAAAATGGATGACGAGGAGCTGTTTGAATTAGAATGTGTTGCATGTCCTTCTTTTGGATCATGTGGCGGTCAATTTACTGCAAATACCATGGCCTGTGTATCAGAAGCAATGGGACTTGCTTTACCTGGATCTGCGGGTGCCCCGGCTCCATATGAATCAAGAGATGACTATGGATTCCAGTCTGGAAAGCAAGTTATGAATTTAATTGAAACTGGGTTACGTCCAAGAGATATTGTTACTCTTAAAGCATTGGAAAATGCAGCAGTAGTTGTTGCTGCTTCAGGAGGATCAACAAATGCTGGACTTCATCTTCCTGCAATTGCAAGTGAAGCTGGAATAAAATTTGATTTAGATGATGTATGTGAAATTTTTAAAAAAACTCCTTATATTGCTGATTTAAAACCAGGAGGAAAATATGTCGCAAAAGATTTATATGAAATAGGTGGCGTTCCAGTTTTATTAAAGGCTCTTCTTGATGGTGGTTATTTACATGGCGATTGTATAACTGTTACTGGAAAGACTCTTGAGGAAAACCTTAAGGATGTTTCATTTCCGAGTGATCAAGATGTTATATATCCAACCACCAAACCACTATCTCCGACTGGTGGCGTTGTTGGTTTAAAAGGTTCATTGGCTCCTCAGGGAGCGATCGTAAAAGTTGCTGGGATGAAAAATTTACAATTTACTGGACCAGCAAGATGTTTTGATAGTGAAGAGGATGCTTTTTCTGCGGTGACAAAAAAAGAATATAAGACCGGTGATGTTATAGTTATTCGTTATGAAGGCCCAAGGGGTGGTCCTGGTATGCGAGAAATGCTTTCAACGACTGCTGCATTATATGGACAAGGCTCAGGTGATAAGGTTGCTTTAATAACTGATGGAAGATTTTCAGGCGCAACTCGCGGGTTTTGTGTAGGCCATGTTGGACCTGAAGCTGCCGTTGGCGGTCCAATTGCTTTAATCAAGGATGGAGACATTATTTCAATAGATGCTCAAAAAGGTACCATTGAACTTGAGGTAAGTGATAAAGAGTTAGCAAAAAGACGCTCTAATTGGATACCATTATCTCATGAGTTCCAATCAGGTGCTTTATGGAAATATGCACAGTTAGTTGGAAACGCAAATGAAGGAGCTATTACACATCCTGGGGCTAAAAAAGAAAAACATATTTATGCGGATATTTAATTTTTTATATTTCCTCTAAAAACCTAATCATTCTTAACCTTTCTTTTTTACTTGGTAACCTACCTTCACCTCCCTTAAGATTATCTTTCATATTTTCAACTTTACTGGTTGCAGGTATTACGCACGTTACAGCTTCATTTGAAATTATATATTTTAAATAAAATTGAGCCCAAGATGAACAAAATTCTTTAGCCCATTGAGGTAAGGGGGTGTATTTAGTAATGTCAAAGAGTCTCCCTCTTCCAAATGGTACGTTTATTATTGTTGAAATTCCTCTATCTTTAGCTTCGGGTAAGATTCTATCTTCAGCTTCTCTATTTTCAATATTATATTGAAACTGAACAAAGTCCACCTTTTCACTATTCATAACAGAAATAAGATTATTTTGTATTTTAGGAAGCCAATGTGTAACGCCTATATACCTATACTTTTTCTCATCTCTCCATTCTCTACAAACTGCTAGCTTGTTTTTTGTATCAACGAGATTATGTACTTGTATTAAATCTATTGTGTTTTGAGACAAGTCGATAAAAGAGTTTTTCATCTCTTGAATACCTTTATTATAGTCATTGCTTCTTACTTTAGTAGCAATAAAAAAGTCATCTTCTATCCCTGAACTTTTTAAAATTTGTCCAATAATCTTTTCAGATTTTCCGTATGATGGAGCAGTATCAATTAATTTTCCTCCCCCTTTCAAGAGAGCTTCGACTACATTCTTTCTGTTTTTTAAAATATTTTTATTTAAAGTAGAAGGTTTAAAAGAACTAGAAGTCCCAAGTCCTATTATTGGAATTAATTCATTTGTTGATGGGATAATTCTTTTAATTATTTTATTTTTAAGATTATTAGCGCTTGATTTATTACTTAAATTAAAAAAACTTGTTAGTCCACTTCCTGCTATTAATGTATTGAATTGTCTTCTACTTCTCTTTTTCATTAATTATTTATTCCTTAATATCTAATTCACACCATATTGGGGTATGATCAGATGCCTTTTCTTTTCCTCTTGGTTCACGGTCGATTCCCGAGTTTATTAGTAGATCAGATGCTTCTGGCGAAAGTAAAATATGATCTATAAGAAGTCCATTATCTTTTTGCCATGCACCTCTCTGATAATCCCAGTAAGAATATTGGTGAGTAGATGTATTTAATATCTTAAAAGCATTGATCACACCAAGATTATTAATTTTTTTAAAAATATCTCTAGTTTCTTTGTGAGTTAAAGCATCATCTCTAAAAGCTATAGGGTCGAAAACATCAGTATCGTTTTCTATGACATTGTAGTCCCCTGCAAAAACACATATTTCTTCACTCGCAAGTGAATTTTTAATATGAGAGTATAAATGACTCATCCATTTTATTTTATAATCAAATTTATCAGTATTTACAGGATTCCCATTTGGAAGGTAAATTGAAGCAACACGAACTTTATTGTAAACTGTTGCTTCAATAAATCTAGCTTGATCATCATCCTCGTTTCCAGGAAGAGAATAAATAATATCCTCTGGCATTGATTTTGATAGTATTGCCACTCCATTGTAACTCTTTTGCCCTAGAGTAATCACATTATACCCAAGGTCTTCAATCTCAGAATTTGGGAATGTAGAGTCTAAAGTCTTTGTTTCTTGTAAAAGTAAAACTTCTGGTGTTTCTTTATTTATCCATTCAATTAAATTTTTAAGTCTTGCTCTAATTGAATTAACATTCCAAGAGGCGATTTTGATCATAGATTTGTTTACATAGAGAATGAAGTTCCACATCCACAAGTAGAGGATGCATTGGGGTTTGATACTCTAAAAGATGATGCTAAGAGATCATCAACATAATCAACTATTGAGCCATTGAGAAGCTCAGCAGACATATTATCAATGACTAGTGAAATTCCGTAAGCTTCTATAATTACATCCTCTTCCTCACTTTTATCGTCGAGGTTAAAGCTATAAGAGAAACCAGAACATCCACCGCCAGATACACTTAATCTGAGCATCAAGTTTGCATTATCCTCTTGCTTTATAAGAGCTTTTACTTGATCACAAGCTCTTTCTGTAATCTCTAATGGCTTTTTGTTGTCAATTTTATTCATTTTTCAGTCAATTACGTTTTTTTCTTATCACTTATAATGTAAAACAATATGGTTTCTTGATCAATATTTGTAAAGACTAATAATGAAGGAAGAAATCTCAAGTTTAAAGGGGAAATTATCTCATCTTGCATCAAATCCTAAAATATCTAGGGGAAGGCTCCATACTGAGACAATAGACCCAACTAGAACGCCTTTTCAACGTGATAGAGATAGAATTATCCATTCCAGTGCTTTTAGAAGGTTAAAGTACAAAACTCAGGTTTTTGTTTATCATGAAGGAGATAACTATCGTACTAGATTATCCCATAGTTTGGAAGTTTCTCAGATCGCGAGATCTATAAGTAGGTTTTTAGGGCTAAATGAAGATTTAACTGAAACCTTGGCATTGGCTCACGATCTTGGGCATACTTGCTTTGGCCATGCTGGAGAGGACGCACTTAAGGAATGTATGAAATTTTATAGGGGCTTTGATCATAATGTTCAAACTTTCAGAATTGTTACCGAACTTGAACATCCTTATCCAAAATTTGATGGCTTAAATCTGACATGGGAAACCCTTGAGGGACTTGCAAAGCATAATGGCCCTCAGTTAGATATAAATATAGATCAAAGGATTCAATTAACTTTTAGTAATTATAGTAAGAAACATGATCTAGAATTATCAAAGTTTGCTTCAACGGAAGCTCAAATTGCTGCAATTTCAGATGATATTGCCTATAATGCACATGATATAGATGATGGATTAAGGGCGAGTTTGTTTTCTTTAGATGATTTATTTTCGGTTCCTCTCATTGGGCCAATAGCGCAAAGTGTAGAAGAGGAATATCCTAATATTGATCAACCAAGAAGAGTTCATGAACTTGTCCGAAGATTGATTAAAGAAATGGTTAATGATGTGATACGTGAGACAGTTAAAAAAAATAATGAATACTCTCTATTAGATAAAGATGAGGTTCATGAGCTGGGGAAACCGCTTGTCGGATTTTCAAATGAGATTTCAGATGATGAGATAAAGTTAAAATCATTCCTGTTAAAAAATATGTATCGTCATGATAAGGTCATTAACATGACTAATCATGCTTCAGTAGTAGTAAAAGATCTTTTTGAATATTTTTTCGATAACCCTAGTCATATATCTGATGATCTAAATATACCAATTAATTACGAAAATGATTTTGATAAAGCCAGTCTAGTTTCTGATTATATTTCACTTATGACGGACCGTTTTGCACTAATGAAGCATAAGAGAATATTTGAAAAGAAAGAAAAGGCATGAATATTTTTCTCTTTATAAAAAATAAAATTTTAACAGCTGTTAAGGATGAGCTATTAGAAAAAAATGACTCCACTAATTTATTTTTTGAAAATATTAGTGTAGAGCCTCCTCGAGACAAGAGCTTTGGAGATATTTCTACTAACGCAGCAATGGTCTTAGCAAAACATATAGGTAAAAACCCTAAGTTAATTGCCACTCAACTAATTAATAAGATTCCTAGTTGCAATGAAATTGTTTCCATGAATATTGCAGGTCCAGGATTTATAAATTTTAAAATTAATAATTCTGTTTGGTTTTCAATTATGGATGAGGTTCTTTCATTAGGTACATCTTATGGATCAAATAGATTGGGAGAAGGAAAGCTAATAAATGTAGAATACGTATCTGCAAATCCTACAGGGCCGCTTCATGTTGGTCATGCAAGAGGAGGTGTGTTTGGGGACGCACTTGCAAATCTTTTATCCAAATCTGGATATGAAGTAACCAAAGAATATTATATCAATGACTCTGGATCGCAGGTTTATTCATTAGGGAGAGCTGTATATTTTAGATATCTTGAACAACTAGGAGCCAAAGATTCAAAAGATGTAGAAAATGCAATAAAATCAGGTCAAGTGGAATATGGAGGAGAGTACGTTAAAGATATTGCTTCATCTTTAATAGAAAAATATAAAGATAAATGGATTTCTTCAGATGAAAAAGATTGGCTAGAGCCGATTACCGATTTTGCAATTAAACAGATGCTTTCACTTATAAAATATGATTTAGATTCACTGGGTATAAAACATGATATTTTCATTTCAGAAAAAAGAATAGTAAAAGAGGGAAAAGTAAATAAAGCTGTTAAAAATTTAAATCAATTAAACCTTTTATATAGTGGAATTTTAGATCCTCCTAAGGGTAAAGTTATTGAAGATTGGGAGCCTAGAGAGCAGCTCTTATTTAGATCCACGAAGTTTGGAGATGATATTGATAGGCCAGTTAGTAAATCTGATGGGTCTTGGACTTATTTTGCAAGTGATATAGCTTACCATCAAGATAAAATTGACCGTGGTTTTAAAGAGATGATAAATATCTGGGGCGCTGACCATAGTGGGTATGTAAAAAGAATTAAATCTTCTGTAACTGCATTGTCGTCTTCTCAGGCTCATTTAGATGTAAAGCTATGTCAGTTGGTGAAACTTTTTGATGAAGGCAAGCCCATTAAAATGTCAAAAAGAACGGGAACATTCATCACTTTGAGAGAGTTGGTGGATTCAGTTGGTAAAGATGTTGTAAGATTTATTATGCTTACTCGTAAAAACGATGTTTCTCTTGATTTTGATTTTTCTAAAGTTTTAGAGAAGTCTAGAGAAAATCCTGTTTTTTATGTTCAATATGCATATGCAAGAATTCATTCAGTATTTAGACATGCTAGACAAGAAATATCTGATAACTTTATATCAGACGATAATTTAAGAAATGCTAATTTTTCAAATTGTATTCTTGAAGAAGAGTTAACTATCATGAAATTGATTGCTTCATGGCCAAGAATAATTGAGCTTTCTACAAATGCTCATGAGCCTCATAGAATAGTTTTTTATCTGTATGAATTAGCTTCAGCATTTCATGTACTTTGGAATAAAGGTAATGAAAATGCTGAGCTAAGATTTTTAAATAAAGATAATTTGGATATTTCTATAAGTCGCCTTGCTTTGATTAAATGTGTTTCCATAACAATCTCTTCTGGTCTTGAGATACTTGACGTAACCCCTGTTGAGGAGATGAGATAGTGGGGGAATATAAAAACTTAATTTTAAATGTAAGTTACCAGAAGCATAATGAGGGGTCTAATAATACTACTTCTAACCTAATCAGAAAAAGAAACTATCAGAAAAATACTACAAAAAATATAAGGCTAATTGGATTGGCTCTTGGCGTGCTTACTGGTCTCTTAGTTTCATTTGGTACGGTGTTTTACGTTATGGAGCGATCTGAAAAATACAATAATATAAAAATTATTAAAGCAGATAAAGGCCCCTTTAAGATACCTCCAATAGACCCAGGGGGTTTAACTGTTGATAATAAGGACTCACCCATTTATTGCGAAATATCTGATTGTGATGAAAAAAAAGAGCATCAAACTATTTTACCTTTACCTGAGGAACCTATATTTTCTAAATTTAGAGATAAAAATAGCTCTGAAGATATTACTAATAAAGATCCAACTCTTGCCAAAGACAATCAACTTACCAATAATAAAACTGAAGGAAAATTTCAGATTCAACTTGGAGCTTTAAGATCTGAAAATCAAGCTAAAGAAGAATGGTCTCGTCTTTCAGTTAAGTACCCTAATATCTTAATGAATTATTCTCCAGAAATCATAAAAGTTAATTTGGACCAAAAGGGAATTTTTTATAGACTAAGAGCAGGCCCTGTTAAAGATAGAGAGACTTCAGAAGATATATGTAATTCTCTTTTAAAATTTGGAGTGGGGTGTCTAGTTGTATCAAATTAATGATAATAGTATATTGACAAAGGCATGTGTATTTGGTTGTAGCGGGTATGAGTTAACTAATGAAGAAGAAGACTTCTTTAGCTCTTCCAATCCATTAGGCTTTATAATTTTTTCAAGGAATATTAAAAGCCCAAATCAATTAATAGAACTGATCACCTCTTTGCGGTCATGTGTAAAGCATAACAGCTTTATTTTTATTGACCAGGAAGGTGGTTCTGTACAAAGGCTGTCACAACCTCATTGGCGAAAATGTCCTCCATTTGGTGTATTTGGCAAAATATATGAAAAAGATAATATATCTGGTATCAGAAGCTTGGAATTAAATTTACATCTTATAGCTTTAGAATTGATGGAATTAGGAATTGATGTTAATTGCTCACCGTGTTTAGATATTCCAAGAGACCGTTCTAGTAAAATTATTGATGATAGAGCATTTTCACAGAATAAGGATACAGTTGTATCTCTTGCTAGATACTCCTGTTTAAACTTTATGGATAGCGGTATTGTTCCAGTAATTAAACATATTCCCGGGCATGGAGCTTGTTTAGTTGATAGCCACAAGGAGCTCCCAGTAGTTAATATATCAATGTCACAATTAAGAGACATTGATTTTATGCCATTCAAATCTGTTTCTGATTTGCCAGTTTTGGCTATGACGGCTCATGCTGTATACCCTGTGGTTGATGAAGAAAATGCTGCAACTATTTCAAAAGATGTAATAAAAAAAATTATTAGAGGCTATATTAATTTTAAGGGGCTTATAATTAGTGACGATATATGTATGGATGCCTTAAAAGGTAGCTATAGTGATAGGGCCATAAGTTCAATTAAAGCAGGTTGTGATATTGTGCTTCATTGCAGTGGAGATATGCATCAAATGGAGGAAATAGCATCAGTTATTCCAACATTATCCCAAGAGGCATTGAAATCAATCAAACAATTGGATAATTATAGGGGTAAGGCGAAAATTGAAATTGATAAAGAAAGTTTAGTCTCTGAATTATCTAATATTTTAGATAATTTTGGATTTTATAAGTTTATATGAAGGTTGTTTAAAGTGAACTCAAATGAGATAGAAAAACAAAGTTCTAATTCAAATTTGATTTTAAATCTTGAGGGATTTGATGGGCCAATAGACTTGCTCCTTCAACTTGCTAGAGAGCAAAAGGTAGATTTGGTTAACATATCAATCCTCGCTCTTGCAGAGCAGTATATTTCTTATATCGAAAATCTAAAAGTAAGATTTATTGAATTGGCTGCTGATTATTTAGTGATGGCAACCTGGCTTGCTTATATCAAGTCAAAACTCTTACTGCCGACCGAGGAAGAAGATGAGCCATCTGCAGAGGAAATGGCAGAGTCAATCAAATGGCAGTTATTAAGACTTGAAGCAATGCAGAAATCTGGCACAAAGATCTTAAATTTACCAAGGCGTTCAAAAGATTTTTTTGGCAGGGATGATGAGGAAGGACTACAGATATCATATAAAAATATATATAATGTAAAGCTATATGATTTATTAAATGCTTATGGCCAATTTAATTCTGCCATAATACAAGATGTTTATTCTTTAAAACCTATGGATTTCTTTTCTGTTGAGGAAGCTATCTCTAGATTAAAAATTATGTTACCTAATTTACCAGATTGGACTGTTCTTATGGATTTTCTTCCTGATAAATTAGATTCAGGTATTAAAAAACGTTCTGCTATAAGTACAACATTAGTGGCTGCACTTGACTTAGTTCAAAAAGGTCAAGCAGATATTAGACAAGATGGTGGAAACTTCTCTCCAATATATATTAAGCAAATGAATGAAAATGAAAACTAAACAGAATATAAAGAATGGCCTATCTAATCCAGAAGCTGAGTCAAGTAATTCTATTATTGATGCCAATGATATACGAATTGTTGAGGCTCTGATTTTTGCTTCATCAAAACCTGTATCAGAAAAGTTTATTACACAACATTTAAGCAATTCTAGTCAAATAAAAGTAATTTTAGAAAAACTAAGATCTTTTTACACTGGTAGAGGAATTGAGCTAAGAAATGTTTCAAACAAGTGGTTTTTTCGTACTTCACCTGATTTGGGTGAATACTTGAAAATTGAAAAAATAGTACCCAAAAAACTATCTCGGGCAGCAACTGAAACACTAGCAATTATAGCTTATCATCAGCCTATAACTAGGGCGGAAATTGAAGAAATAAGAGGTGTTATGATAAGCAGGGGAACATTAGATTTGCTTTTAGAAGAGGGGTGGATTAGGCCTAGAGGGAGGAAGAAAGTTCCAGGCCGTCCTTTAACATGGGGCACTACAAATGAGTTTCTTGATCACTTTGGATTAGAATCTCTATCCGATCTGCCAGGAATTGATGAGCTTAAGGCAGCTGGCTTGCTTGATTCTCAGCCAAAAAACACACTATCTGACGATAATACATCCTATAATGCAAATTTAAGTGTTTTATCTGATTCTAAGTAGGATTGAAAAATAATTAAAAAAAACATATATTATACAAATAATATATATCTCTATTTTCATTTTTTTTGAGAATTTATGCCATAAGGAAAAAAAATATGGGTTCATTTAGTATCTGGCACTGGGTCGTAGTTTTGGTAGTTGTGCTTCTTCTCTTTGGTAAAGGTAAAATACCTGCTCTAATGGGTGATCTTGCAAAAGGAATTAATGCTTTTAAATCTGGTTTAAAAGAAGAGAAAAAAGAAATTGCAGAGGCTGCTAAAGTTATTAATGAAGAAAATGTAGCCGAAACAGTAATGTCGGAAAATAAGGACGAAGCTTCAAAAGCCTGATAATGGTTTTTTTCTTCAATTCTACAAATGTTGTTTTATTAAATTTATGAAGGATTTTCCATGTTCGGTATGGGATGGTGGGAACTTTCTATAGTTGGATTAATTACTATAATAATTCTTGGTCCAAAAGAGCTTCCCTTTGCAATGAAAAGTCTAGCTAAAGTTATGAGGAAAGCAAGAAGATTAGCTTCTGAATTTCAGGGCCACGTCGATGATATTGTAAAGGAGGCTGAAATTGGAGATATACAAAAAACAGTTCGATCTCTCCAACAAAAAGATATTGGTGGTGTAATAGAAAATACAATATCACCTATTAAAGATGTAAAATCAGAAATAGAAGATTCTATTTCTGATGTTAAATCAAGTATTGATGAAATAGAAAACAACAATACAAAGGTTGCTAGCTCCGAAGAAACTTTAAAAAATTCACCTGCAGATCTTAAAAGCAATAATGAGGATTCATCTGATCTGATTAAGGTAAAAAGCTAACAGGGTATAAACTATGGCAGAGAATCCTGATACTCATACAATGCCTTTGTTAGAACATTTGGTTGAGCTAAGGAATAGATTAATTTGGGCTATTTTATCCTTTTTGATAGCTTTTTTTATATGTTTTTATTTTGCAGAACCAATTTATGATTTCCTTGTCAGGCCCTTAGCTGAAATTATGAATGAAGTGGGTGGAACAAATAGAATGATCTACACCGCATTAACAGAGGCTTTTTTTACTCAAATACAGGTAGGCTTTTTTGCTGCTGCTTTTATAAGCTTTCCAATTATTTCTAGCCAGCTTTGGATGTTTATCGCGCCTGGATTATATAAGAATGAAAAAAATGCTCTATTGCCCTTTCTTGCAGCAAGTCCAATCTTATTTTTGACGGGCGCCGCTTTTGTTTATTATTTTATAATGCCATTGGCATGGAAGTTCCTTTTGCAATTTCAAACTGGTGCTGGAGAAACAATTTTACCTATTGAATTAGAGGCGCGTGTTGGTGAGTATCTTGGGTTAGTAATGAAGTTAATTTTTGCATTTGGTGTAAGTTTTCAGCTTCCTGTTTTACTAGTCTTATTAGCTAGAGTTGGAATTGTTTCCTCTGATGGCTTAGTAGATAAACGTAAATATGCAATTGTGGGTGTCTTCATCTTTGCAGCAATTGTGACTCCTCCAGATGTAATCAGTCAAATTGGTTTAGCAATACCAATGATGATTTTATACGAGGCAAGCATATTTGCTTGTAGATTTGTTGAGCGAAAAAGGGAAGAAGCATGGGCAGATGACGGAGAGGAAAGTGACTTTGAAGATACCGATTTTAATGAAAATTAGTCGAGTTTATTTTCTTCTTATTTATAGACGTCATACCTTCGTTTAGGTATAAAGTAATCCTTTTTATGGTTAAAGTATCATGCATGATTTAAAGTGGATAAGACAAAATCCAAAAGAATTTGATAATGGTATGATTAAAAGAGGTCTCAATCCTCAATCTGCTGATATATTAAAATTGGATAAAGCTAGAAGAGATATAATTTCTAGATTGCAAGAGCTCCAAACTGAGAGAAACGAAGCCTCTAAAGAAATTGGGAAAAAGAAGAGTGCTGGAGAAAATGCAGATAAAATGATTTCTAGAGTAGCAGAAATCAAGCATATCATTTCAGGTCTAGAATTAGATCAGAATAAAATTACTGAAAAAATTGAAGATTTACTTCTTAACTTACCAAATATTCTTGATCATACCGTTCCCCTAGGAGAAGAAAAAGATAATGAGATTATTAGGACGAATGGTAAGGCAAGAACATTTAACTTTCTAGTTAAAGACCATGTAGAAATTGGTGAGAGCCTCAAGTTGCTTGATTTTGACCAGGCTGCAAAAATTTCTGGAGCAAGATTTAATTTAATTTTCGGAGAGTTAGCACAGTTAAATAGAGCACTAATCCAATTTATGCTTGACACGCATACCTCCAAAAATGGTTATACTGAGGTTATTCCTCCATTGTTGGTCAAAGAAAAAGCATTGATTGGGACAGGGCAGTTACCAAAATTTTCAGATGATTTATATAAAACTCAAGATAATTTATGGCTTATACCAACCTCGGAAGTATCTCTCGCTAATTGCTTTTCAGATACTATTTTAGAAAAATCAGAACTCCCCATTCGTCTAACAGCCTATACTCCTTGCTTTAGAAGAGAGGCAGGGGCTGCAGGGAAAGATACAAGAGGTATAATTAGGCAACATCAATTCGATAAAGTAGAGTTAGTATCACTTGTAGAACCAGAACATTCATTTAGTGAATTAGAAAAAATGGTAGCATGTGCTGAATTGATTTTGAAGGAATTAGAGTTACCTTATAGAATTGTGAAGTTATCATCAGGAGATACAGGATTTGGTGCAAGTTTAACATATGATTTAGAAGTTTGGTTACCCGGACAGAATAAATATAGAGAAATTTCAAGTTGTTCAAATTGTAAAGGTTTTCAGGCTATGAGAATGGGCGCGAGGTATAAACCTGCCCCAGAAGCTAAAGGCACAAAGTATTTGCATACACTTAATGGTTCTGGTCTAGCAGTAGGAAGAACATTAGTTGCTATTTTAGAAAATTTTCAACAAGAGGATGGAAGTATTTTAATTCCAAAAGTGTTGCAATCATATATGGATACCAAGAAGATAGTCCCCAAAAGGTAATTAGTATTTAATGTATAAGAAGATAGATAATTTATCAAAATGTAGAATTCTTTTATCTAATGATGATGGAATTCATAGTCCTGGTTTAGAAATAATGGAAAAGATTGCTAATTCTATTAGTGATGATGTTTGGGTTGTTGCCCCTAATAGTGAGCAAAGCGGAACAGGTCATTCAATTACATTAAGAAGACCTATACATATTTATCAAAAAAAAGAAAAAAGATTTTCTGTTGAAGGAACACCAACTGATTGTGTACTAATTGCTATTCAGCATATTATGAAAGATAATCCTCCGGATCTTATTTTATCAGGTATAAATAGTGGGGCAAATCTTGGAGAGGACGTTCATTATTCAGGCACAGTTGCAGCTGCGGTTGAGGGAACTCTTCAGGGAATACCATCTATTGCTTTTAGTCTCATTGGTAAAAAAGAATATAAATGGCAAGTTCCTGAGTTTTTTTCTAAAAAGATAATTTATGATATATGTTCAATGGACTGGGAAAAGAATATTTTATTTAATATAAACTTTCCTGATACGGAAGTTAATGAAATAAAAGGTATAAGGTTTGCATCCCAGGGTAGGCATAAAATTGGTGATAATCTTATTCCTCGAAAAAATCCAAGAGGACAAACATATATCTGGATTGGTGCTACAAGAGTTGGTGATCTCGAAGATAAGTCCACGGATGTTAGCATTATTGACAATGGTTATATTTCTATAACTCCACTTAATATTGACCAGACGCATTATAAGACACTAAATAAATTATCTATGGATTTAAAATGATATTAGCATTAAGAAGTGTAGTTTTTTTTTATGGTTTTATGTTATATTAATATGATGTCCAATTCTCAGGAAATATTTTTATGTTTTTTAACTGCATAAAATATATTTTTCCAATCTTTATTATTAGCGCCTGTACGTCTAAATGGGAGCCACCTTCTGGATATGTCGGTGGCGACTTTATGGAATATGGAGAAGTAAAAGAAGTTAGGGTTAAGAAAGGACAAAGTATTTATATTCTTTCAAAGTTATATGGAATATCGATGAGGTCCATAATTGAGGAAAATAACCTCACTGCACCCTTTATACTTTATCCTAATCAAAGAATAATGCTTAGACCTCCAAACGCCTATATCGTTAGAAGAGGAGACAGTTTATACAGTATTGCAAAAAAATATGGTACTAATGTATATCAATTAGCAAAGCAGAACTCTATTGATGCTCCTTACACTATTTTTTCAGGACAAAAAATACTAGTTCCTTATAAAATTATTAAAAAAACTTCAGAGCCTTTAATAGAGAATACAGTTAGAAAACAAAAACCTCGAAAAAATAATAAATTAATAGAACAAACAAAGCTATTGAATGAGTCTAAAAAAAGAGTTGTTTCTATTCAAGAACATAACGAAAAAAGAAAAAATCAATTTTCTTCTAATATTAAAAATTCACAAATATTTATTTGGCCTGTTCAAGGAGAAATTACATCCCAATTTGGCCCCGGAGGAAAAGGTCTTCATAATGATGGTATTAATATTTTAGTTCCTGAAGGCTCTGACGTCGTTGCTTCAGAAAGTGGAGTTGTAGTTTATTCGGGAAATGAACTTCAGGGTTTTGGTAATTTGTTGTTAATTAAACATTCAAATGGATGGATGACAGCTTATGGTCATAATGATCAGTTATTAGTTTCAAGAGGAGATAAGGTTAAAAAAGGTCAGATTATTTCCTATTCTGGAAGTTCCGGTAATGTTCGGATACCTCAACTCCATTTTGAGATAAGAAAGGGAACAAAAGCGGTTGATCCTCTAAAGTATTTAAATCTCTAAATAATTTTATCTAAATTTTAGTATTGTAGAGTTAGTAAAGTTGGGGCATTAAGGCAATAAGTAAAAAACTTTATATTTTATCATTTTTTTGGACAATGGAGTAATTTTATGTTTATTTCTGATGCACTCGCTCAGGCGGGTCAAACTGGGGGAGCGGCAAGTCCTTTTTCTGCATTTATACCTATCATTTTGATTTTCATAGTTTTTTATTTCCTATTAATAAGACCTCAGCAGAAGAGAATGAAAGAGCATCAGGCTATGTTAGATGCAGTTAGAAGAGGCGATAAAGTCGTGACGAATGGTGGTATAATTGGTACTGTAACTAAAGTTAACTCTGATGAAAGAGAGTTGCAGGTAGAAATATCTGATAATGTTAGAGTTCGGGTTAGGCAAGACATGCTATCTACTGTAATTTCTAAAACAGAGCCAGTGTCGACTGAAGAAAAGAAATAGTTATAAATAATATATGAAAGGCAGTAATTCATTCCTCAATTTGGTTTGATTTAATACTGAATCTCACAAATGTTAGAGTTTGGTAAATTTAAGATATTTACAATTTTATCTGTAATTTTAATTGGTGCCTTCTTTTCAGCACCAAATTTTATGTCCGAGCAACTAAATAAAGAACTTCCTAGTTGGTGGAGCCCAGCAAGTTTAGGTCTTGACTTAAGAGGTGGATCTTATCTTTTAATGGAAGTTGATACAAACGCGGTTGAGAATGAACAATATATTGATTTGCAGGAAACTATTAGGCAGTCATTAAGAAAGGCAAAAATTGGTTATAGAAATCTATCCGTAAGGAATACTTCAGTAACATTTATGTTACCTAATCCAGATCTTAAATCTGAAGCCAGGAGAGTTATAAATCAAGAGATTCAGAATTTAGTTTTTGAGGATCTTGATAATGGAAGGCAGAAAGTAAGTTTACCAGATGATATTCTAGCTGAAAGAAAACGTGCTGCCGTAAATCAATCAATTGAAATTATAAGAAGACGTGTTGATGAATTTGGAACTGCTGAAGCAAGTATTCAAAGACAAGGTCAAGATAGAATAATCATAGAATTACCTGGTATAGATGATCCAGAGAGAGTGAAAGAAATAATTGGGAGGACTGCTAAATTAAATTTCCATTTATTAGCACCTGGTTTTTCTGGCCCTGTAACAGGAAACTCTAATGTACCTCCTGGTGCAATCCTTCTACCAAGTTCAGATTCAATTGGTAATTATGTTGTACAAAGAAGAGTCTCTGTTCCCGGGGAAATGTTAGTTGACTCACAACCTGGTTTCCAAGATGGTCTTGCAATAGTAAATTTTAGATTTAATACTCAGGGTGGAAGACGTTTTGGAGCAATAACTTCAAAAAATGTTGGAAAATTCTTAGCTATAGTTCTTGATGGTGAAGTGATTAGCGCTCCAAGAATAAGAACTGCAATAACTGGTGGAAGTGGGATGATTGAGGGCGGTTTTACCGTTCAAAGTGCTCAAGATTTATCACTTTTATTACGGGCGGGAGCTTTGCCCGCTCCTTTAACTATATTGGAAGAAAGGAGTGTTGGTCCAGGCTTGGGAGCTGACTCAATTAAGGCTGGTGAGTTTGCTAGTGTTTTAGGTTTAATAGCAGTAGCACTTTTTATGATTTCTGTTTACGGTTTATTCGGCTTATTTTCTGTTCTTGCTTTAGCAATAAATTTATTATTAATACTTGGTGCATTAAGTGGTATTGGCGCGACTTTAACCTTGCCTGGTATAGCTGGTATTGTCTTAACAGTTGGTATGGCAGTAGATGCTAATGTTCTTATTTTTGAAAGGATGCGAGAAGAGCTCAAGACAGGTAGAACTTTATTCAATGCACTCGACTCAGGTTTTAAACAAGCATTTAAGACAATATTAGACTCTAATTTAACAACTCTAATAGCAGCTATTTTGCTTTTCTGGTTTGGGAGTGGTCCAGTAAAGGGTTTTGCAGTTACGCTAGGATTGGGAATACTTTCAACATTATTTACTGCAACAATGGTTTCAAGGTTGATTATAATTTTATGGGTTAGAAAAACTGGTCAGACAACATTACCAATAGTTACAATTAATAAAGATGCAATTATTAAACCACTAATAGCATTAATGCCGCAGCAATTTACTTTTGATTTTGTAAGTAAGAGAAAATTTGCAGCAGTTCTCTCGTCAATCTTTCTAATTCTTTCAATTGGTTCCTTATCAGTACAAAAATTGAATTTTGGAATTGATTTTTCAGGTGGTATATTGATTGAAGCTCGTGCACCTGGATCAGTAGATGTTGGTTCAATTAGAGCGGTTGTTGGTGATCTTGGTTTAGGAGACGTTGCAATAACAACTTTTGGATCAACTGGACAAGATTTTTTAATCAGGGTTCAAAAGCAAGAGGGTGGTGAAGAACAACAAGTTGCAGCATTGAATATGGTTAAAGAGTCTTTAGGTACTGATTATGATTATAGACGTACAGAGCTTGTAGGGCCAAAGGTTGGTCAAGAACTATTTATGGACGGAGCTCTAGCAGTCCTTTTAGCTCTTCTCGCAATAAGTATTTATATATGGCTTAGGTTTGAGTGGCAGTTTGCTTTAGGAGCCTCTATGGCATTAGCCCATGATGTTGTAGCAACTTTAGGTTTATTTTCACTATTTTCTCTTGATTTTAATTTAACTACGGTTGCAGCAATACTTACAATTGCAGGTTATTCAATCAACGATACTGTTGTGGCATATGATAGGGTAAGAGAGTCATTGAGAAAATATAAAAAACTCTCACTTCCAGAATTGGTAAACATGTCATTGAATAAAGTTTTATCAAGAACTCTTCTTACAAGTTTTACTACTCTTTTAGCTGTATTGTCCTTATTTGTTTTTGGAGGTGAAGTTTTAAGAGGATTTAGTATAGCACTTTTATGGGGTGTTGTAATAGGAACTTACTCTTCAATATACGTTGCAATGCCGATTTTAATCTACTTCAACTTAAGACAAGAAGATATTATTGGTGAAGAGGATATATCAAATCTTAGTCAAGTCCCAAATAATAATTAAAAAAAAGGAGCCAATATTTTGGCTCCTTAAGTTTACCTATTTTATATTCTTTATCTGAACATATAATTCTGAGCTGCTACCATACTAAACAGCATTGGAATAGAAAGTAGTGTATTTGTTCTTGAGAATAGCATAGCTGTTCTTGCAGCATTGGCTTTTGTTTCTGGGTCAACTTCGACTATACCAAGAGCTTTCTTTTGATTTGGCCAAATTACAAACCAGACATTAAACCACATAATTGTCCCTAACCACATACCAATCCCAATAATCTGGAATCCATCTTGGAAAGTCATTGCCTCGTGAAGATAGCCACTTAAGTATCCAAGTATTAATCCACTTAGTATTGTAGCTTTAGCTGCCCAGCGAAACCAGAATAATGCTGCGGGAGCAATAACTTTTCCAATTGCTGGTTTTTGATCATCAGGTATATTTGGCATATTAGGTATCTGAACAAAATTGAAATACCATAGAAGACCAATCCACATGATGCCACTTAAGACATGGATCCACCTAAACAAAAAGGCAAGATAGCTTTGGTCGAGAACAATTTGATCAACTGACCCAAAACCTATGTTATATAAATATAGAAAGATTGCCAAAATAAAACCAGAAATTACTGTTCTTGGCAGTGATTGCAGAATAAATCCCATTCTTTAGTTTCCCCTCAATTTATGTATACTAATAATAAGATAGAAACTCCATATTACAAAAATATGGGCATATAAGCAATAATGGTTATATAAACATACTATAAATTATAATTAAAAAAAAACTAGTTGATTTCAATGGTAACAAATGAATTGATATTTTTGAATGACAAGGTCAAAACCTATGATCGTGATAGGTATATTACAGCAATGTTTTCTGCAATTAATGATAGAAAATTTATTTTTGCGTTATATGCGTTTAATATTGATATCTCAAGGATATGGGAAACGGTTGAAGAAATTCAGATTAGACATATCAGATTGCAATGGTGGTATGATACTTTATTAGAACTAGAGAGAGGTAATAATACTGCTACTGGACATCCACTAGTTGAATCATTGCAAGAGTTATCAGAAAGTAAAAATCTTTCGTTTAAACATTTTTTTACATTACTTAATACAAAAAGGTATGATCTTGATCATAGTTCTTTTGATACTATCGATAGATTAATTGATTACTGCATAAATTCTTCTTTTCCACTGTCATTACTATTATTAGAGGTTTTTGAGATAAATGGCGAAGAAGAATCTGATCTAGTGAAAAATTTGAGTATTTCATGGGCACTTACTGGTACAATAAGGTCTATAATAAAATCATCTTCCTTAGGAAGGGTTCTTATACCTGAAGAACTTCTTGAAAAATATAATATATCATCCAGAGATATTTTAAACGAAAATAAAAAAAATGATTTATCAGAAATAGTTAATGAAATGGTAAGTATTTCAAAAGGATATCTTAATCAGTGCACAAACATTATAGATTCTCTCCCTAAACAAACCCTTCCACTGTCGCTTCAGTTCATAATTGTTAAGGAATATTTGACAACTATAGAGAGGTCAAATTTTAATCTTTATGATAAAAGGGTCATTTTGATGAAACCAAATATATTAAAGCTTGTTATCTCTGCTTTTAAAAAGAAATATTTCAATTAGAATTATAAAGCTAAAATATATTTGTAAAATGCTTAAAACTTTAATAAATATTTTTATTTTCAAGAAAAATTAATTTGTAAGATTAATCCAATCATCTATATCCCGAATTGCTCTTTCGGTGAAGGCTTTTTTTCTATCCCTTCCCTTTAAGGGCTTATTTTTCTCATTTAAGACTTCTTTTTTATTTAAAGGAGGAAATAAACCAAAATTAATATTCATTGGTTGATATGTTTCAGGAAGAGAGTTCTTAGTGATGTGCTCTAATAAAGAACCAATAGCAGAAGTATTTGGAGGAAAAAGAAACTTCCTACCATTAATTTCTGATGCTGTAATTATTCCAGAGAGAAGCCCTATCGCTGAGCTTTCAACATATCCTTCACAACCAGTGATTTGACCTGCAAATTTAATATGAGGCATTGATTTAAGATTTAATCTTTCATCAAGAAGCTTGGGTGAATTAATAAATGTATTTCTATGGATCCCGCCAAATCTTACAATATCTGAATTTTCCAGACCAGGTATGGACTTTAAAAGCGAATTCTGCTCACCGTACTTTAGTTTTGTTTGGAATCCAACAAGATTATATAATGTGCCAGCGGCATTATCTTGTCTTAATTGGACAACAGCCCAAGGTTTTTGGTCGGGTGTATGCTTATTTGTTAGTCCTACTGGTTTTAAGGGCCCGTACCTTAATGTTTGAATACCTCTTTGTGCCATAATTTCAATAGGGAGACATCCTTCGAAATAAGGTGTATTTTTTTCCCATTCTTTAAAATTAACTTTTTCACTTTTAATCAGTAAATTATAAAAATAGTTATATTCTTCTTTATTTAAAGGGCAGTTTATATAATCATTTCCATCACCTTTATCATATCGCGACTGATACCAAGCAATATTGAAATTAATGCTCTCTTTAGTGACAATTGGTGCAATTGCATCAAAAAATGCAAGTGATTCTTCTCCGGTGATTTCTATAAGTGAATTACTTAATGAACTAGATGTAAGAGGTCCGGTTGATATGATAACCTTACTCCACTTTTTATCTTTAAGAGTTTCTATCTCTTCTGTAATAATTTTTATTCTTGGATGATCGGAGATGGATTTATGTACTGTTTTAGAAAATCCTTCCCTATCAACGGCTAGAGCTGACCCTGCTGGAATTTTGTTTTTATCAGCCGCATGCATTATTAAAGACTTTAGTTTTCGCATTTCATAATGAAGGAGACCAACTGCATTATAATCAGCATCATCGGAACGAAATGAGTTAGAACAAACCAACTCCGCTAGTTTATCCGTTTGATGAGCATCCGTATTTTTAATTGGTCTCATTTCGTGAAGAATTACATCAATATTTCTTTCTGCCAACTGCCAGGCTGCTTCACAACCGGCTAATCCGCCTCCAACAATATGTACAGAATTTTTGTTATCAAAGTGCATGTTTACCAAAGTATTTAAACAAATTATCTAAATATAACATCTTCTAGCGGACAAATATAAAAAATCAACATTAAAAATTTATTTATATTATATTATTTAAATCAATAACTATTCAAACAGTATAATCTTATTAAGGAGTTGATATGGCATTACTTTGGAAAGCAACTGCAATGCAAACAAATAATGTGATTGTAAATGCAGCTAAAACACGTGAAGAAGCGATGGCGATTGTAAATAAAAGTATTGATCGCTGGGAAGAGCTAATAAGGTGGGCAGCAGGGAGAGGTAGTGGTATCCAAAACTTAGTTTTATTTCCTGAATTTAATCTTCAAGGATTTCCTTTATCTGAGAATGCTGATGAATGGATTAAAAAAGCTTGTTTCCAGATACCGGGGTGTCCTGAAATAGAACGATTACAAAAGATTGCCCAAAAGTATAAAATTTACTTAGGTGCAAATGGTTATGAGGCGCCAGAGGAATGGCCTGGTAGGTATTTTAACTGTTCTTTTTTAATAAATCCATCTGGGGATGTAATATTAAAATATAGGCGTGTATCAACCGCCCAAGCTGCATCTCCTCACGATGTTTTAGATGAGTATCTTGACAAGCACGGAATTGAAGGGCTGTGGCCTGTTGCTAAAACTGAAATAGGAAATATTGCGATGATGCCTTGTGGAGAAATCTTATGGCCCGAAACCGCAAGATGTCTTATGATGCGAGGAGCGGAGGTTATTCTTCATCCAACATCTGACCATGGTCGTTCCGATAAAATGGGTTGGGAATCTTCTAAGCGTGTAAGAGCTGCAGAAAATATGGTTTATTTTGTTTCAGCAAATTGTGCAGATATTATTGGTTCACCACCTAATGGTACCCATGCGGGAAACTCAAAGATTATTGATTTTCAAGGTCAGCTTGTTGTAGAAAGCGGTGTTGAAGGAGAGTCAATTAATGCTGCTGCTGTAATTGATATGGATGCATTAAGAAGGGCAAGATGCACCCCTTCTGGTCCATTTGGGGTCAACAGGCTTGCAAGACTTAGATCAGAGGCTTATGCAAAAGTCTTCCAAGATGCAAAATTTTATCCCGTAAACCTATGGGCTGATAAACCAATGGACTCTAAACAGAGAATACAGGATGCTCTTACAGGAGTGATAAAGGATAAAGTTGAAGACGGTATTTTTAACAAGCCGAGTAAAGGTCAGACTCTCGAGGGTTATGATTTATGGGGAAGCTGATTTCTTCGTCTATATGTATTCTAGTATCAATATTTATTATATGTTCTAATTTCTCTCTTGCATCAACTTTAAGGATTGCGACTCCATTTCTCGTTGCCGATCCCGATAATCCTTATCAAGGCATGACAATGCCTTCGGCATTGAGTTCTCAGATTATTTATGATCCTCTAGTTATTATAAATAAGAATGGTTCAGTTGAACCATGGCTTCTTACATCATGGTCAAGTGATAATGCATACGAATGGGATCTTTCAGTTAGAAAAGGCGTGAAGTTTTCTGATAATTCTAACTTAACAAGCAGTTCTGTAGTCCAATCGATTGGACACATGCAAACTATTTTGGGAAAGACCGAGACAGTTGGTCGTAGTTTTGAAAACATTGATAAAGTTGCTATTGTTTCTGAATACAAACTAAAAGTTTATCTTAAGCAACCAGACCCAGTATTTCCACTGAAATTATCAATATGGCGTTTACCCGAGCCGGTGTCATGGAAATCTCGTCGTAATGATCCTCAATCTTACTCCCCAGGCACAGGAGCATATAAACTCGCGAGTAAAGAACCTGGAAAAGTAGTTTACGAAGAAAATCCTCTGGCTTGGAATAAACCATTTTATAAAAAAATAATTCTTATACATGTTCCTGATCAAACCTCACGCTTGCAGGCTTTCGTTGCAGGAGATGTTGATATAAGTTTACAAATAGGAGTAGGTGATGAGTTAAGTGTAAAGTCTATTCAAGGAAATATTATCAGCAGAGCAACTACTCGTGTTGCATATCTTGGTTTTGCAAAGGAACACTTTGAAGAAAACTCTCTTATACACAACCAAAACATAAGACTTGCTCTTAACTACGCAGTCAACCGAGAGCAAATTGCAGATATTCTTTTTAATGGATATGTTTTACCGACAGGACAGTTAATTTTACCCGGCGCCCCTGGATACATTCCTTCAATTAAACCATTTCCATTTGATGTGGAAAAAGCTAAATCATTACTAAAGGATGAGGGATATCCAAATGGTATTGTTCTTTCTGCACGTGTAGCAATATCGGGCTCAGATGAGATGCTTCTTTATCAGCAAATTGCAGCAGATATGCTTAAAGCTAATATCAAACTTAACTTAAAGATCGGGACTCTGTCACAAATGACACAAATGTTATTTAGTGGGGATTATAAGGCTGAGGTTTTTTCATCATTTGGTCGTGGTTTAGACCCGCTTGGTGATTATCGTCATCGTTCATGTCTAGGAAAGACCGGAGCCTTTCCTCCTTATTTTTGTGATAAAATTTCATTGGAATATATAAAATCTGCGCGTCTTTCAAATTCTTTAAAAGAAATGGATGAACTTATGAAAAAGGTGACTAAAAGGGAAAAGAATAATCCTCTTGGGATTTTTTTATGGCCAACAGTTCCTTTAGATGCAGTATCAAAAAATATTCATATTTCAGATACCTATAGCACTTATTACGATTTTATACCTTATCATCTCATAATGGAAAAATAATCTTTCTTAGAAATAATTTTAATTGCATTCTGCACAGACTCCATGAATTTCAAAATTCCAACGTGACGGTTTGAAGGTTTTTTTGATTGCATAATCTTTGATATATTGAGGAATTTCACACTGATGTGTTTCAATAACGTTACCACAATCGTCACAGATCATGAATTGACAGTTGTTATGAAGATGATCAATATCACAGGCAACATAAGCACTTAGGCTTTCAATTCTATGAATAAAGTTATTTTTCTGTAAGAACTCTATCGAACGATAGACTGTTGGAGGTTTTGGATTTTTAAAAACTTTATTGAGTTTCTCTAATATTTCATAAGCACCAAGCGGCTTCTTACTGCTCGCAATGATCTTAAGGACTTCAGCTCTTGGGGCAGTTAATCGAAGCTTGTTATCTTCGCAATAATCAGAAATTTTTTTTAAAATTTTGTGTGTCATTGTATTATAATTCTATAGATTGATGAGAATTATTAATCTTCTCTTTAAGAATATTATACCAGAATGATGGATGGTCAAGTCGCATTAAAACCGAGGATGTATTTAAAGCTTTATCAGGTGTTCGATGGAGTAAACCTTTCGACCCCCCATTAAAAATAGCTACATCCCAGGTATTCATAAATTGACGTTTTGATGGATATTTGATTATTTTTTCATTAGTTGAACCATTTATTATTGCTTCATGATCAATTGCTTCATCAGGAATCCATTCTGTACCTTCTCCAGAATATGTTACAAGCAAACGCATTGGGACATTATCAATATGGTAACGACGACATCCTCTTTTTGTCGTTAAACAAAACCCAACTGCATCACTATCAATGGTTTCACAAAAAACTTCACAAATTTGAGCCATATCTGATACCCAAATATCATAAAAGTAATTATCTTGTAATTTTCTTGTTATATCCTCTTTTAGTATTTCTTTAATATCTTCTATACCTTTAATCCTATAAACTTGTCCTATAAGTTTTATATTTAAAGACATTAATTCTTTAAAAAAGGCATCTGAACCTTCCAAAGGTTTTCTCTCTACAATAGCCAACTTATCTTGGCTATTTCTAAATTCCCTTACTTGTTGTAGGTCTGAAGTACGAAAAACACTAATTGGTAAATCTCCACTTGCAATTATAAAATAAATCGATATAAAGTTTTATAAACTGTTATATTATAACATTTGACAAATCAAGCTTGAAAATATGCTATCTCTTAAATTTAGAATAATTTCTATTGCAAGTGCCTTTCTATTTATTCACTTAAGTTTTCACACTTTTGAGCATTACACTGAACATTTCTCGGGTACACATGATGAAGTAGAATGTGCATATTTTGATATTACAAAATTTGCACCCACAGATTATCAAGATAACAGTTTAATTTTTCCTAAATCAGAGATTAAAAATTCTTTTCCTAAGAATAATAAGTTTTTTAATATTGCTCGACTATATGACCCTCGTGGACCTCCCCAGGTTTAATCTCTTTTAAAAATTAAAATTTAAATTGAATAAAATATTTGGGAGGTATTTATGAAAAATACTTATTATACACTTTTTACAGTACTGATTGCACTCATAGTTACAGGCAATCTTAGAGCTGATGATACTATTGATGAGATCAAAGTAACTTCGTCATTTATTGAAGGATCATTAGACAAACTAAAAAATCAACTGCATATATTAGATGGCAGCGATATTCAAAATGATGCCAGTCAAAGCCTTGGTGAGAGCATTGATAATTTTCTAGGAGTTTCTTCAAGTGATTTTGGACCTGCGGTTGGACAACCTGTTATCAGGGGTCTCTCTGGTGCTAGGGTAAAAATCCTTAATAACAATTATGTTGTTAGAGATGTTTCATCCCTTGGTGCTGATCATTTAAACGATATAGACCTAAACAATATTGAGCAAATAGAGATTATGCGCGGTCCCTTATCTTTGCTTTTCAGTAAAGGAACCAGTGGAGGTATTATTAATATTGTTGATAACACAATAGCAAAGGAAGATTTTTCTGAATCTGTTTTTAACATTGGTGGTGAAGCTAGTTCTGTTAATGATGGTTTTGGTGGTAATTTTAGCTATCAGGGCAATATTTCAGGAATTAATCTTAGCGTCGCATATAATAAATATGACTTTGAAAACTACGATGTTCCTGATGGTGCAGTGATGGAAGAAGAGCATCATGAAGATGAAGACCATGACGAAGAAGAACATGCTGAAGAAGGACCGATTAAATTTTTAGAGAATTCTGATTACAGGCGTGAAACAAAACGATTTGGAATCTCAAGAGCAGGCTCTTGGGGGCACTTTGGTTTCTCATACTCTGATAATGATAGTCTTTATGGGGTACCGTTTCATGAAGAAGGCGAAGGTCACCATGGACATGAAGGTGAAGAGCATGAAGAAGGTGAAGAGCATGAAGAAGGTGAAGAGCATGAAGAAGGTGAGCATGAGCATCATGAAGATGAGAGAATATTCTCAACAACAGATAATAAGGCTTTTACTTTCGAAGGAAGACTTAATCTAAACAATGCTTTAATAAGTAATGTTGAGTATTTTTTCCGTAACTCAGATTATTCTCACATTGAGCAACATGCAGAAGAGGAAGGTGAAGAGCATGGTGAGGAACATGGTGAAGAGGAACATGAGGAAGAAGAGCCAACATTATTTTCTAATGAAAGCAATGAGTTTGGCTTAAGATTTTCTAAAAATACTGATATATTAAACCAAAAAGTTGTTTTGAATTTTATTGATGAAGAAATTACTGTTGTGGGTGAAGAAGCATTTGTCCCACCAACAGAATCTAAAGAAATCACATTTGGTTATTATGTTGATAGTAATTTAGATCTTTTTGATGTAAGTTTTGCTCTTAGACATGACTTCTTGGAAAGAAAAAATGAATCTCTTAACCAGGAAGTTGATAAAGGTGCAACAAGTGCTTCCCTTTTATTTTCATCAAATGTAAATGATAATTTATCTTTTAATGTTGGGTTATCAAGCATTGAACGTGTTCCGTCTCCTGTAGAACTTTATATTAATGGTCCTCACCTTTCAGCTGCAAGATTTGAAGTTGGTGATATTAATTTATCTAATGAAAAATCAAAGAATATTGAGTTAAATGTAAGTTATGATTATGATGGTTTCTTCTCAAGTTTAAATCTTTATCGTAATGATATAAACAATTATATTTTCGTTGAGGACCAAGTTGGTCAGGAAGAAGATGGATTACTTCTTGCGTTGTACAAACAGAATGATGCTGTTTTTAAAGGGTATGAATTTGAGATAGGGAAAGTTTTCCAAGTTGGTGAAAATAATTTCACTCTTTCCTACGGAAGAGATTCTGTTAGAGCAAAATTTTCTAATGATATTAATGTTCCAAGGATAATTCCCCCAAGGAATATCTTCAGAGCTTCATATGATTATAAAAATACTGAGTTCAATATTGATTTAAAGAATGTTGAAAAACAAGATAATCTCTTTACTAATGAAACTGAGACTGCTGGATATGATATGCTTGATGCACGATTTACGCAACACTTCCCAATAAATGATAATGCAAAGGTTACTTTATCTCTATTTGGTAAGAATATGCTTAATGAAATAGCAAGAAATCATACTTCTTTTGTTAAAGACGCTATTCCTCTTGCGGGTGAAAATTATGGATTTAAGTTTTATCTTAAATTCGTAAGATAGTCTTTTAGAAACTGACCGGTGTAGCTTGTTGCAACTTTGGTAATTTCCTCAGGATTACCTGTTGCAACAATCTCACCACCTCCTGAACCACCCTCCGGACCAATATCAATAATATGGTCTGCTGTTTTTATAACTTCAAGATTATGCTCAATAACTATCACTGTATTTCCCTGATCTACTAGATGATGGAGGACTTCGAGTAGTTTTCTAACATCTTCGAAGTGTAATCCTGTTGTGGGCTCATCAAGAATATAAAGGGTGCGTCCAGTCTGTCGTTTTGATAACTCTTTTGCAAGCTTAATTCTCTGCGCTTCCCCTCCGGAAAGGGTTGTTGCTTGTTGCCCTAAGTGGATATAATCTAATCCTACTTTTTTAAGTAAATTTAGTTTTTCTGATATAGATGGTATGGCTTTAAAGATTATGGCACCTTCTTCAACCGTCATATCAAGAACATCAGCAATGGATTTACCTTTGAATTTGATCTCAAGTGTCTCACGATTATATCTCTTTCCATCGCATATATCACAAGTAACATATACATCAGGAAGGAAATGCATTTCTATTCGGACAAGTCCGTCACCATGACATGCTTCGCATCTTCCTCCTTTAACATTAAAAGAAAAACGCCCAGGTTTATAACCTCTTGATTTAGCCTCTGGAATTTCCGCAAACCAATCTCTTATTGGAGTAAAAGCACCTGTATAGGTAGCAGGATTAGATCGTGGTGTTCTCCCTATCGGACTTTGATTTATATCAACGATCTTATCAATATGCTCAAGGCCTAATATTCTTTTATATTTTCCAGGAATTTCTCTAGCTTTATTAAGTGTTTTGGCACATGCTTTATATAGTGTTTCTAAAACGAGAGATGATTTTCCGCCACCAGAGACTCCCGTTACACATACAAATTTACCTAATGGGAATATTGCGTCAACTTTATTTAGATTATTAGCTTCTGCCTCAATGATTTTTATTTCTTTTTTATTTCCTTTTCTTCGTTCACTTGGAATTGGTATAGATATATGTCCATTTAGATATTGTGCTGTTAGTGAATCCTTATTTTTAATAACTTTATCGGGAGAGCCTTCTGCAACAATCTTCCCACCATGTATACCTGCTCCATAGCCCATATCAATTAAATGATCGGCTGAGCGAATAGCTTCTTCATCATGTTCAACAATTATAACTGTATTTCCAACATCTCTTAGTTGTTCAAGAGTATCTAAGAGGCGTTTGTTATCTCTTTGGTGTAAACCAATAGATGGCTCATCGAGTACATATAAGACTCCAGTTAAACCAGATCCTATCTGTGAAGCCAGCCTTATACGTTGGCTCTCTCCGCCAGATAATGTCCCTGAGTTTCTTGATAGGGTTAAATAATCTAAACCAACATTTACAAGAAAACCAAGACGTTCGTTAATTTCTCTAAGAACTGGTTTTGCTATTTTATTTTCTTTAGCTGATAATTTTTTATCTAGTGTTAGAAACCAATCTTTACAGTTGAGTACAGATAGATCAGTTACTTCGCTGATATGTTTATTATTAATTTTAACTGATAAAGCTTGTTTTTTTAATCGGTCCCCCTTACATGTACTGCATTCATGTACTGTTTGATATTTTTCAAGATCTTCCCTTAACCATGATGAGTCTGTTTCTTTCCATCTTCTGTAGATATTATTAATTACTCCTTCAAAAGGTTTTTTTGCTTCATATTTACGTCTTTTATTTGAATACTTAACTGTAATTTCTTCTTCACCAGTTCCATATAAAATTGAATCTTTTAATTCTTTGCTTAATTTTTTCCATGGAGTATCAAGGCTTTGGTTAAAAGTTAGAATTAGACTATACAAAGCCTGTAAATAATATCTTGTTATAGGTTTTGCATTATTCCAAGGAGCTATAGCCCCTTCAGCAATTGTCTTATCTGGATCAGGAATAATCAATTCAGGATCGAACTTCATTTCAATTCCTAAGCCTTCACAGTTTGAACAAGCACCTGAAGGATTATTAAATGAGAATAATCGTGGTTCAATTTCATCAATCGTAAAACCTGAAACTGGGCAGGCAAATTTTGCAGAAAAAACTAATCTTGCTTTATCATCTTCCTTGTCAGCATCATCTACATAGGCAATACCCTCAGCTAGATTAAGGCATGTCTCTAAACTATCTGCTAGTCTACTTTCGAGTCCTTTCTTTATGACTAGCCTATCAACAACAACTTCTATATTATGCTTTACATGTTTTTTGAGTTTTGGAAATTCTTCAATTTCATATAAAGTTCCATCAACTTTTAGTCTCTGAAACCCTTTTTTTCTTAATTCAAGTACATCTTTTCTATATTCTCCTTTGCGACCTCTAACAATTGGAGCAAGCAGATAAATCCTAGTCCCAGCTTCTATTTTCATTAATCTATCAACCATTTGTGAAACAGTTTGCGCTTCTATTGGTAATCCAGTTGCAGGAGAGTAGGGAATACCAATTCTTGACCATAAAAGTCTCATATAATCATAGATTTCAGTTACTGTTCCGACTGTTGAACGAGGATTCTTGCTAGTTGTTTTCTGCTCTATAGAAATTGCTGGAGAAAGACCTTCAATTGAGTCAACATCAGGTTTTTGCATAAGTTCAAGAAATTGTCGTGCATAGGCTGATAAGCTTTCAACATACCTTCTTTGGCCTTCTGCATAAATTGTATCAAACGCTAAAGAACTTTTACCTGAACCAGAAAGCCCAGTAATTACGGTCATTTTATTTCTAGGTATATCAACATTAATATTTTTTAGGTTGTGTTCCCTTGCACCACGAACAGATAGCAGAGGAATTTCCCCGTTTTTATAAACGTTATTTTTCTCTTTTTTCTTCACATTTAAATACTTGATAAGTTTTGATGGTATGAATTTTTTATTCTAAAACTGTTATCTAATCAACAGAACACTATCTTATTTTAATTAATACAAAATATTTAATTTTTTTTGATATAAGGACTTTCAAGATTCATCTTAGGAAGTTATCCTTATATTTTTTAATGTTAGGAGTCTGCAATGGCGGGCAGTGTAAATAAAGTTATATTAATTGGAAATCTAGGGAGAGATCCAGAGATAAGGACCATGCAGAATGGAAATAAGGTAGCAAATTTGAATATTGCTACCTCAGAAAGCTGGAAAGACAAAACTACTGGCGAAAGAAAAGAGAAGACAGATTGGCACAGAGTAGTTATTTTTGGCAATTTAGCTGATATTGCTGAGAATTATTTAAAAAAGGGTTCAAAAGTATATATTTCAGGAAAACTCCAAACACGTAAATGGCAGGACCAAAGTGGGCAGGATAAGTATACTACTGAAGTTGTTCTTCAAGGTTATGGTGGAGAGCTTACAATGTTAGATGCAAAAGGGTCTAGTGGACAATCAGGAATGGATTCATCTTCAAATCCACAAAGCGATATTCCCCAGAATGAGAATAGTTCTGGATGGGACTCATCAAGTTTAAAGGAAATGGATGACGATATACCATTCTAAATAGCTGGCTATGTAGTTTTGTATTATATACACCTTTGTCGATTCTTTTAATTAATCCATCCGGGTTAGAGATATAACACTTGATACAATTCTGATACAAATCCCTGTTTCATAACTAATCTTAAATAATATAAATAAAATACTGATATATATAGATAATATTGGTTAGAATTTTTGCTTAAAATTCCTTTTATTATTAATTTTTTTTATGACTGTCCTTATTGGAAATAGCCTCTGATTCTGTTATAAATTTCTATTCTTTGATGAATTACCTCGTTAAAAACTGTGTGGTTTTTGAGTTTTAAAAGAGCTCAATTGTAGTTTTATTGCTTTATTTTCTTAGGTTGATTCACAATAAGTTATTAAATTTTTTACAGAGAAGTGTCTTGGACAATAATAATCCACCAGAGGAATCAAAAGATGTTGCTTTAGTCAATATCGAAGATGAAATGCGAAAGTCCTACTTAGATTACGCTATGAGTGTAATAGTTAGTAGGGCACTTCCAGATGTAAGGGATGGTCTCAAACCCGTTCATAGACGGATCCTCTATTCAATGAACGAAAGTGGTTACGACTCTGATAAGCCATATCGTAAGTCCGCTAGGATTGTTGGTGATGTTATGGGTAAATACCATCCCCATGGAGACCAGGCCATATACGATGCAATGGTTCGAATGGCTCAAAGTTTTTCAATGCGTCTTGAGCTTATTGATGGTCAGGGTAATTTTGGCTCAATGGATGGCGATCCTCCAGCTGCGATGAGATATACTGAAGCTCGTCTGGCAAAACAGGCACACAGTATTCTATCGGATATTGATAAAGATACCGTTGATTTTCAGCCAAACTATGATGAATCATTTAACGAGCCAGTTGTTTTACCTGCACGTTTTCCAAATTTCCTAGTTAATGGTGCGGGAGGGATTGCTGTTGGTATGGCAACAAATGTGCCCCCACATAATTTAGGAGAGTTAATTGATGCTTGTTGTGCCTTTATTAAGGATGAGAACGTTAGTGATGAAGAGCTTTTAGAGATAATGCCTGGTCCGGATTTTCCAACTGGTGGATTAATTATGGGACAGGAAGGGTGTATTAAAGCTTATAAAACTGGAAGAGGTTCTGTCATCATGCGTGGTAGAACTGAAATTGAAGAAATTAAAAAAGATCGTGAAGCAATAATTATTACTGAGGTTCCTTACCAAGTTAACAAAGCATCGATGGTTGAGAAAATAGCATTTCTTGTCAGAGAAAAGAGAATAGAAGGAATTGGTGATTTACGTGACGAATCTGATAGAAGAGGAATTAGAGTAGTAATAGAAATAAAGAGAGACTCACAGGCTGATATAGTTCTTAATCAACTCTACAGATTTACTCCATTGCAAACAAGTTTTGGTGTAAATATGCTTGCTATTAACGGGGGTAAACCAGAGCTTTTAAATTTAAAACAAATATTAAAAGCCTTTATTTCTTTCAGAGAAGAGGTAATAAGAAGAAGAACAATTTATGAATTAAATCAGGCAAGAAATAGAGCTCATACACTTGTTGGTTTAGCTATAGCTGTTGCCAATCTTGATGAAATGATAAAATTAATTAGAGCTGCTAAGGACCCTCAAGAAGCAAGAAAATCTTTAATGTCAAAAAAATGGAATGCCGTTGACGTTGAAAAATTAATTGAGATTATAGACGAGCCAGATAGAAAAGTTACAAATGGAAAGTATTCTCTTTCTGAGTTACAAGCAAAGGCAATACTGGAACTTCGTCTTCATAGGTTAACCGGACTAGAAAGAAATAAAATCCATTCTGAGCTCAATGACTTAACTAAAAAGATCACAGATTTTTTAAAGATTCTAAGTTCCAGAAAAAGATTATATTCAATCCTTACGGCTGAGTTAATGGAAATGAAAGAAAAGTTTTCCACGCCAAGGAAAACTGAAATAGCACTAAGCCAAGAAACTGAAACAGATGTTTTAGACCTGATACAAAAGGAAGATATGGTATGTACTGTAACCAACTCTGGATATATAAAACGAGTACCTTTGTCTACGTATAGAGCACAAAAAAGAGGAGGCAAGGGTAGAGCTGGTATGTCGACGAAAGAAGAAGATTTTGTAACTTCTTTATTTGTAGTTAATACTCATACACCTCTTTTATTTTTTTCATCTCTGGGTATGGTTTATAAATTAAAAGTTCATAAATTACCTCAGGGAACTCCTCAAGCAAGAGGTAAGGCAATGGTTAATCTATTGCCATTAAAGCCTAAAGAAACTATTTCAACTGTGATGCCCCTTCCAGAAGACGAAAAAGAATGGTCAGGACTATTTGTAATGTTTACTACGTCATCTGGTATGGTAAGGAGGAATGCGCTTTCTGATTTTACCAATATTCAAAAAAATGGAAAGATTGCTATGAAATTAAATTCAGGCGACAACCTTATAGGTGTGTCGTCCTGCAACGAAGAAAATGATATTTTTCTCTCTACAAAATCTGGAAAGTCCATAAGGTTCCCTATAGGGGATATCAGATTGTTTAAAGGTCGTAATTCTGTTGGAGTTAGGGGTATAAAGCTTGTAAAAAAGGATAAAGTTATATCTATGAGTATACAGAACCATGTGGATTTTGATGTGAATACCAGAGATTCTTATTTAAAGCTTTCTAAAAGGATGCGTTCTGAAGAGAAGTCTGAGGGAGAAGAAATCAATATTCCGAGGTCTGATTTTAACAGATTAAAAAAGGGTGAGGAATTTATTCTTGCTGTGACAAAAAAAGGCTATGGAAAAAGAACATCTGCTTATGAATATCGAATAACAAACCGAGGGGGACAGGGTGTTACTTCTATTTCAACATCAGAGCGCAATGGTGAGGTTATAGCAGCTTTTCCTGTTCAGTCTGATGACCAAGTTATGATGATAACTGATGCAGGAAAGTTAATCCGTATACCGGTAAATGATATAAGGATAGCAGGTAGAACAACACAGGGTGTAAAAATGTTCCAAACATCGGGAGATGAATCTGTTGTGTCTGTGGCTCGTCTACCCAATGTTGATGAAAAAGTAATTAAAAATGTTTAAATTAATCAGTCTACTATATTTTAACTAAGGGTTATGAAATTGAAAGAGCTAGTTGGTGTATATCCAGGAACTTTTGATCCTATTACTAACGGACACTTAGATATCGTGTCTAGGGCTGTCAAGGTTGTTGATAGGTTAATTATTGGTGTTGCAGAAAATGCTGGAAAAAACCCTCTTTTTAATCATACCCAAAGACTAGAAATGTGTAAGGAAGAAATAAACACTCTATTAAAGCTAGATATACCTGTTGAAGTTGTTTCTTTTAATAATTTATTAATGGATTTTGTTAGCCAGGTTAATGCGCATGTTATTATAAGAGGATTGAGGGCTTTGTCAGACTTTGAATATGAGTTTCAAATGGCAGGTATGAATGCAAGGCTCAATTCAGATGTAGAAACTTTATTTTTGATGGCTTCAGAAAGTAATCAGTTTATTTCGTCAAGATTGGTAAAAGAGGTAGCACGTTTTGAAGGCGATATTTCACAATTTGTTCCTAGTAGAATTTCTGAAAATGTTAAAAACCAACTTAATAAGAATAAAGTGTAACTTAATCTATGGACTTTAGTTTTTCTTTAATTATTTAAATATCATATTTATTTCTCGGAGATTATTAATGAATACATTTTTTAGTAAAATTTTAAAATCGTTAAAGTTAGGAATTGGTGTTTTTGCAACTTTCTTTGTCGGTTCTGTTAAGGCAGAGGATACTAACCTAAATTTGGAAAATACGGTTTATCTTGACTTAAAAGATGGAAGAGTTGTTATAGAGCTGAGGCCAGATTTAGCTCCGAAACATGTAGAACAATTTACAACATTGATACAGCAGGGTTTTTATGATGGTCTTACGTTCCATAGGGTCATTGAGGGTTTTATGGCTCAGACCGGTTGTCCAGACGGTAATGGGACGGGGAGTTCTGATTTGCCTAACATACCGGCAGAATTTAATAATGAGAAACATATTAGGGGTGCGGTTTCTGCAGCTCGAGCTCAAGATATTAACTCAGCAAATAGTCAGTTTTTTATTGTTTTTGATGATGCCTCAGGGTTAGATGGGCAATACACATACTTTGGGAAAGTTATTTCTGGTATGGAGTTTGTAGATAATATTCGTAGGGGAAATCCAGCTCGTAATGGTGAAGTTGCATATCCTGATAGAATCTTACAGATGCAGTTAGCCAGAGATGCCAAAGGATAACTGAATATACTAGGTATTACAAAATTTCATAATCTCCTTCATATCTTCTTGTTTTAAAGTATTTATAGTGATAGATGAAAAGGAAGATTAAACAGTTAAATTTGGGGCCCGTAGCTCAGTTGGTAGAGCACCTGACTTTTAATCAGGTTGTCACAGGTTCGACCCCTGTCGGGCTCACCATATTTCATTCACTAAGGAGAATATAAAAGTGGAAAAGATGGTTGAACTGGAAAGTCTATCAAAACATTTCGGTCCAGTTGTTGCTGTTGATAACATTACTTTGAATGTTTCTAAAGGCGAGGTACTTGGTTTTCTAGGGCCAAATGGTGCAGGTAAAACCACTACTATGAGGATGATTGCAGGATATCTCTCACCAACTTGTGGTTCAATTACAATTTGTGGTTACAATGTAGAAAACTCGCCTATTAGAGCAAAGCAAATGCTTGGTTACCTTGCAGAGGGTTCACCTTCATATGAGGATATGACGGTTCTTGAATTCCTTAATTTCGTTGCATCAATTAGAGGTATTACTGGGGATGTACTAAGCAGAAGAATCAGTGAAGTAATTTCTCAAACTTCTCTCGGTGAAGTTATAGATAGAAAGATTGAAATCCTATCTAAGGGGTTTAAAAGGAGGGTTGGCTTAGCTCAATCAATAATTCATGATCCTCCAGTTTTAATTTTGGATGAGCCTACTGATGGCTTAGACCCCAATCAAAAACATGAAGTAAGGAATCTTATTCGTGAAATGTCCTCTGATAAGGCAATAATCATTTCTACTCATATCTTAGAAGAGGTAGAAGCGGTATGTTCGCGTGCAGTAATTATAGGTAACGGTAGCTTACTAGCGGACGGTACATCTGAAAAATTACTATCGCTCTTACCGGACTACAACGCAATTGATATAATAGTAGAAGATGAGCAAAAAGGTAAATTTAAAACCTTGCTTGAATCACTTGATTTAATCGACGGTTTTAAGGAAAAAAAATTAAAGAGTAATTTAATTTCTCTTACCTGTATTAGTAATTCAAATAAACTTTCTGTTCGCTCATTGATTGCCGAAATGTCTAAATCTAATCTTTTCCCTGTCGAGATTTACAAGAGACGGGGTGATTTAGATACTGTTTTTAGGCAGATCACATTGGGAAAAGGTGATAGCATCAATGAATAATACATGGATATTATGTAAACGAGAGTTACACGCTTATTTTGTTACGCCAATGGCCTTTATTTTTATAGCAATATTTGTTGCAATGACCGGTGCTTTTACTTTTTATATAGGAAGATTTTTTGATAGAGGACAAGCAAGCTTAGAAACTTTTTTTAGTTTTCATCCTTGGCTTTATCTTTTACTCATTCCAGCAATAGCAATGCGGCTATGGGCTGAAGAGCGTAAAAGTGGAACAATTGAGCAGCTTTTAACTTTACCGGTTACTACAACTGAGGCGGTTTTAGGTAAGTTTTTTGCCGCATGGATTTTTTGTGGAATTGGTCTTCTTCTTACTTTTCCTTTATGGTTAACTGTTACTTTTCTTGGTGATCCAGATAATGGAGTCATAGCGGTTAGTTATTTGGGAAGTTTTTTAATGTCTGGCGCTTTTTTGGCTATTGGTTCTTGTATGTCTGCATTAACTAAAAATCAAATAATTGCTTTCATTAGTGCAGCCACTGTATGTTTTATTTTTACCTTGAGTGGTTTAGATCTAGTTCTTAATTTTTTTCGAACCTGGGCACCTTCTTTTTTAGTAGATACTATTGCATCACTAAGCTTTTTAGTTCGTTTTGAGTCTGTTACAAGAGGGGTAATAGAAATTAGAGATTTAATTTTCTTTATTTCAATGATTTGCTTTTGGCTTTTTGTAAATGTCATTGCAGTTGACACAAAGAAAGCAATATAGGGGTTTAAGTGTTTTATTTAAGTAAAAATCAATTTAAAATTCTAGCTCTTATTCCATTAATTATTATTTTTCTTTCAATTAATATTATTGGAAGTACACTCTTTAGTAATATAAGAATTGATGTGACAGAAGATAAAGTTTTTACTTTGTCAAAAGAAACTCTTCCTATCTTTCAAAATATTAAAGAGCCTATAGTTGTAAGAGTATATTTTTCAAAGACATTAGGTGAGGCAAGTCCCCAACATGGAATTTTCTTCCAAAGGATTAGAGACATACTAAAGCAATATTCCTCAATTTCAGATGGGATGCTTCAAATTCAATACTTCGATCCAGAGCCTTTTTCAGACGTTGAAGATCGCGCGGTTGGGTTTGGTTTACAAGCTGTTCCGTTAGGCCCAGGGGGTGAGGCTGGATATTTTGGACTAGCTGCAACAAATTCAACAGATGACCAAGAAGTTATTCCTTTTTTTAATCTTGAGAGAGATTCATTTATAGAATATGACCTGACTAAACTTGTTTATACACTCTCTAATCCAAATCAACCTAAAATAGGCTTAATAACATCTCTTCCTGTTGATGGTGGTATGATACCTGGTATGGGAGGGATGGGTGGAACTCCGACACCTCCATGGCAAATTATGGATCAAATGCGAGAATTCTTTGAGGTTGAAAGACTAGACTCTGATTTAGATGAAATATCTGATGAGATTGATGTTCTTGTTTTAGCACAGCCAGATGATTTAACTTCCTCAGCGGCCTATGTTGTAGATCAGTGGGTTTTGAGAGGTGGAAAGGCAATGCTCTTCATAGATCCCAATTTTGAGTCGGCTAATAATCCAATGGCACAAAGCGAAAAGAATATTGAAAATAGTCCAGCAAATAAATTACTTCAGACGTGGGGCCTTGAGTTAGAAACAAATGTTGTGGCTGGTGATATTGAGTATGCAGTTAGAGTTAATGCGTCAATGGGAAATAAACCTGTAATTTCTGATTATCCAGCATGGATAAATTTAGAAGGTTCTTTAATTAATAATGAGGATGCCATAACTGGAGATCTTAACAACATTACGGTTGGAAGTTCTGGCGTCTTAAGTATTATTCAAGAAACAGGATTAGAAATAAGGCCTCTGCTTAAAACAAGTGAGAAGTCAATGAGAATAGATTCCGAAAAAATTTCAGCGATGCCTGATATCGTTGAAATCTTTAGAGATTTCATTTCCTCTGGCGAAGAATTACTTCTTGCTGCTCGTATTTCTGGCCAGGCTACATCTGCTTTTGATCCGCCAGAAGACATAAGAAATGATGAAGCCAAAAACCTCGACCATATTGATAAGTCAAAAGAAGATATTCAAGTAATTGTAGTGGCTGACTCCGATATTCTCGCAGACCGCTTCTGGGTTCAAGAAAGTAACTTTCTTGGTCAGAGGGTAATGATACCTACTGCAGATAATGCTAGTTTCTTAATAAACGGATTAGAAAATTTGACAGGCACTCCTGCTCTTTCTTCATTAAGGGGACGTGGTCAATTAAGTAGACCATTTTTAGTAATAGAGGAACTTAGGTTAAGAGCCGAGCAGAACTTTCGTTCCAAAGAGAATGCATTACTCCAACGTTTAGAAACATTAGAATCCCAGATTGGTGCAATAGAGATTAAAGGGGAAAAGGATAGTGATTCTTTAATCAGTGAAGATGACACAAGGACAATCCAAAATTATAGATCTGAAATTCTTTCGACTAGGAAAGAGTTAAGAGAAGTGCAAAGAAGTTTAAGAAGTGACATAGAAAACTTAGAAGGTCTTCTTAAGTTTATTAATATTGCCCTTATTCCAATTATATTTGGCATTCTGATGGTATTTATTTCTTTACAAAGAAAAAGAAAGATTAAAAATTAGATTTATTTTTAATGAAGAATTATGACTAGAAAAAAATTTATTATACTTAATATAGTTTCTTTATTTGCAGTTTTTTTTGCTGCAGTAGGAATTTTTAGTTTACCCAAGAATCTATCTTCAGACTTTGACTCTGAAATAGTTTATCCAAACCTAATTAATAGCTTAGATCAACTAAGCTCGGTAGTTTTGATAGATAAAGATTCAACTTTTACTCTTTATTTAAAAGATAACAACTGGGTTATTAAAGAAAGAAATGACTTTCCAGTTGATAATAAAAAACTTGGAGAGTTATTGATTAAATTATCTAGAACCCAAAAAGTTGAGCCAAAAACTTCTATTGTAGATAGATACTCAAGGTTGGATTTAGATAGTTTAGAAGATAATAAGGAAAGTCGAGTAAAAAAAATCATCCTTAATGATAGAAATGGTGATGCATTAGTAAACCTCTCTGTTGGTAAAAGAAAATTTACCCTTGGTTCAGATGAAGGCGGTACATATGTTCTTTTTCCTGATGACTCCCAATCATGGTTGGTGACAGGAGAAATCAATCCTGGTGTTCGTGTTCGTGATTGGGTTGATAGAAGTCTTATTAATATTCCTAAGGAAAGAATCAAGAAAATTACAATTACCCACCCTGATGGAGAAAAGGTTTTCGTCGAAAAAGATAATCTTTCTGACGAGTATCTAGCTATTAGAGATATCCCAAAAGATAAAGAACCAATAAGAGATAGTATAACTGATGAGATTGGAAGAACTCTTTTTAATCTTATGTTTGACGATGTTGCGCAATCTGATTTGATAAATTTCCCTCGAGATAAGACTGTTATGGCTAAGTTTGAAACCTTTGATGGTGTTGAAATAATTATTAATCTTATTGAAGATAATGATAAGAATTGGTTGAAAATATCTGGATCATACAAAAATAATGAGAATGCTAATGCATTAACCAATGAAGAAGTAACCCCAGAAAATTGGAGCAAGGTTATTGATACATTAAATGAGAGTTCAAGAAATTGGGTTTATCAATTTCCCGGTTATGAGGTTTCTGGTATTAAGAAGCGAATGAAAGATCTTGTAACTGATTTAGAAAATCAGTAGTTACAAATTTAAGCTAATTAACTTTTTTCAATTTTTATTGTAATTATAATCCTGTTAAAGAAATTAAGCAGGACAATCTCCGCCACGCTTTTTTCTCTTATGGCAATGGTAAAAACCAGTCTTTCTATTATAATGGCATCCGCATTTATCAGTACCTCCACTATGACTTATTACCTCTTGTTTGGATATATTTAGTTTTGAGTCAGGTTCAGAAAGTATAAATAAAATTAATATTCCAAAGCAAATTGACAAAATTATTCTTTTCATAATTTATCTTTACCAGCTATTTCTTCGTTCTCTTAATGCAACAAACACTTCTTTATCAGAGTTATTAGTAATACCAAGGTTAGATTTTATTGTTTTATTTTTAAGTCTAAAAAAAGTATTAAAGGTTCTTTCATCACCAATAGTTGTCCATAAAGGATTTTTTCCAGGATCAACATTTTCTACTTTTGCGAGCCATTTTTTTGCGTCATTATTTTCAGGCTCTAAGCTTAGAGTAAAATTAAGATTGTTCTCAAGATAGTCATGGCCTGGGTAGACACGAACGTTATCTTCAAGAGTGTGAAATTGTTCTGAAATAGAATGATAAAGGGTCTCTGGGTCACCACTGCTACAATTCCCAACACCTGCATTAAATAATGTATCTCCGGTAAAGACAGCCTTTTGGGTATTATTTTCAATCACTAAAAAACATAGATGTGCATAAGTATGGCCAGGTGTATCCATAACTCTAATAGTTACATTATCAATGTTAATTTCTTCATGCGCTTTCAGAGTTCTTGTTAAGCATGGTATTTTATTGATTCCATTCTCATGCGCCCACACTTCACAGTTATGATTCTTGACTAATGCTTCATTTCCTTGTGTATGATCGTAATGTTCGTGTGTGTTAATGATTGTAGTAAGGTTTAGATTCATTTGTTTTAAAGAATTATTTACTTGTTTGTCATCCCATGGATCAAGTACAAAGCATGATGAGTCATTATACTCAATAATATATGTATAATTCCTAAGCTCATTATATGTATAGAGTGCATGTATTTTCATTATTTAACCCTCGAATGCCTTATTAATTATTCTGATCGTTTCTTCCCAAACAATGAAATCATTAATATTATTTTTACTAACCCACTTAAATGCATCAGCATCACTTCCTGCCTTAGCAATACCAGAAAATCTATAAGTTTTGAAGTCAATTAGGACATAGTGTTTGATTAATTCTCCTTGTCTATTTTTCTCGAATAAATCGATTGTATCTAAAAATTCTAATTCTGAAATAATCAAGTTGGTTTCTTCGTAGATTTCTCTAATAGCTGCATTTTTTAAGGTCTCACCAAAATTTAAATGACCACCTGGGATAGACCATAGGCCTTTTTGTGGTTCCTTACCTCTTTTTATAAGAAGAACTTCACTTGAATTGTTAATTATTACTACGCCAACTCCAATGGATATCGAAAGTTTCATAGTTTTATCCAGATCTTAAGGTTTGAATTGCATCATCTTGTTCAAATAAATAAAGTAGTGTCCGTAAGGCTTGGCCTCTATTATCTTTGAGATGTGGATCACTTTCTAAAATGATTTTAGTATCATTTTTTGCTTCGAGGAGTAGGTCATTATGTATTGCCAAATCTGCAATTTTAAACTGAGGAAGGCCACTTTGTTTTGATCCTAGGATTTCTCCTTGTCCTCGCATTTTAAGGTCTTCTTCTGCAATTGTAAAACCATCATTATTTTCCTTTAAGATATTTAGTCTCTTTTCAGCAAAATCTGATAGAGGTGATCTGTATAGAAGAATACAGTTGGAAGATTTATCACTTCTACCCACTCTTCCTCTCAGTTGGTGTAATTGTGTTAATCCAAATCTCTCTGCATGTTCTATGATAATTATTGTTGCATCCGGAACATCTATACCAACTTCAATTACAGTAGTAGAAACAAGAATTTGAACAGGGTTTTCATTGTTTGGGGCAGCAAAATCTTCAATTATCGATTCTCTATCTTCCGGTTTGATTTTACCATGAACAAGAGAAACCTTATTTCCAAATATATTTTTTAGATTTTCATATCTCTCTTCCGCTGCAGCTAAATCCATAATCTCTGATTCTTCTATAAGTGGGCAAATCCAATAAATTTTTGAATTCTTTTTGACTGCTCTCTCTACTGCATCAATAACCTCAGGGATTCTTTTTATATTAATAATTCTCGTATCGATTGATAATCTTCCTAATGGTTTTTCATCAAGTCTTGAAACATCCATATCTCCATAGGTTGTAAGAGTCAGGGTTCTAGGAATAGGGGTTGCAGTCATAACTAAAACGTCGAGACCCTTCCCTTTATTAGTAAGCTCTAATCTTTGGTGTACTCCAAAACGATGCTGTTCATCTATAACAGCAATTAAAAGATTATGAAAAATCACTTCCTTTTGAAATAAAGCATGAGTTCCAATAATTATTGATGCACTTCCATTTTTGATTTTATCAAGAATTATTGTTCTTTTCTTTCCAGTAATTTTCCCACTTAGATAGACTAGTGTAATTCCACATGCATCGCAAATTGGTCGAAGAGTCTCGTAGTGTTGCCTAGCTAATATCTCTGTTGGAGCCATCATTGTTGCTTGCCCTGAATTATCAATGGCTGTAAGCATTGTTGAGATAGCAACTATAGTTTTTCCACTTCCAACATCACCTTGTAAGAGTCTCAACATTCTTTGATTGCTTGATAAGTCATCATTTATTTCTTTTATAGTTCTTTTTTGAGCATTGGTAAGGTCGAAACTGGTTATGGTGAAGAGTTTATTTTGGAGATGGCCATTAGTTTTTAATTTTCTTCCAGGCAGTTTTCTACTTTTAGATCTAACAATTCCAAGGGCGAGCTGATTGGATAGCAGTTCATCATAAGCTAACCTTGTCTTAGAATTTGATGTCTGATTTATATTTTCTATAATTTTACTTTTGTGAACAGACTTAATTGATTTATACCATGATTCCCAATTGTTTTTTTTTATCATGTCACTAGAAATCCATTCTGGAAGTTCGATAATTCTTCTTAAGGACTCATCAATAATCTTGCCTAAAGTTTTTGGCGAAAGTGTTGCTGTTAGTGGATAGGATGGTTCTATCCTGAGTATGCTATTTATTTGCGATGATAATACAATATGATCAGGGTGTGTTATTTGTTTTTTACCATTATATAATTCAACTTTCCCACTTACTATACGTTTTTCCCCAACAGGTAATGTATCTTTAAGGTAAAATTTATCCGCATTAAAAAATATAAGAATAATTTCTCCTGTTTCATCTTTACAGAAGACCTTATAAGGTGCTCTTGAATATGAATTTGGCACTGTATGTTTGATAATTTCTATTTCTATCGTACATATTGTATTATGAATTGCATCCTTAATTTTTGGATTAAATCGTCTATCGATATAGCCATGGGGAAAGTGTAAAATGAGATTAATAATCTTATTACCAACTAATTTTGAGAGTAATTCAGAAATTTTAGGGCCAACCCCCTTAAGAGATTTTACATCGGTGAATAGAGGGTTTAGAATTGAGGGTCTAAGTTTCATATTTTTATAATCAATTAATTCTAAGAAATTACATTTTTTAAATTTAAATTCTATCTAATATTTCAAATACTACTCTTTCAGCCGACTCCATCGCTCCCTCCATCCCAGCCTGAAGAATTGCAGTATGCTCACCTGCAAAATGTATTCTATGGTGACTATTATTTATTACATCACCGTATTTTTTAATTTGTCCAGGACCTCTGAATGCAAATGTTCCATATACAAAAGGATCTTTACTCCAGTTTTTTACAGCAATGGGTTCTACTCTATTTTTTGTACTTGGTCGAATTGCTTCAAGCTCTCTTAGGGTATAAGACATTATGTCCTTATTATCCCAAGACCTAATCGCATAGTTTGTAGAGCCGCTTAGGTATATCCATATATATTTACCATTTGGAGTGGACCAATTAAATGCTCTTGAAATAGTAGAGTCGGACCAAATTGATGATCCCATACCATCTATTTCCCAGAATGGCTCCTTAACACTAAGAAAAATACTAGTGCTTTGTCCGTACGGAATAGATTTTATAGCTTCTGATTGTTTTTTTGGTAATGCTGGTTCTATATTTATATCAGACATAGTTGATGCCGGAACAGTACAAATTACAAATTTTGCTTTAATTGTATCATTTGTTGATGTTTTGAGTTCTACATAATTTTTATTACTCGAGATATGATTTATAATTGTATTTAAACGTAAATCACCCTTAATAATTTGAGACATTTTTTTTGGGAGAGTACTCATGCCACCAACTACTAATGACATAGGGTTATTTCCTGACATCTCAAACTTTGCTGAGCGTGCCTTTTTAAGGTTCCACAATAGAGACTCGTTATGTAAATTTTCTGCTTGGGCTGAATGCCTTAGAAGGCGGAGGGCCTGTCTGTTTGCATTATTTTTTGTATAAAATTCATAAAGAGATATATCCCTATCAAAATTAGACTTTTCTAACCAACTGTCAAGTTCCTCGAGAGGTTGGGTTTTTTTCATAAACATACTTTTTAGGGCGTATGGAGGAAGGCTTCTTAAGTTTTTAGGTTGTTGGTTTATATCTGATTCTGACCAATCTTCAGCATTCATACTCCTGCCTTGAATATTTAACATAAATTTGATTTTATTTGATTGCCATGGAGTTATTTCGATTCCAAGATTATTTATCTGGTCTAAAATTCTGGCGTACTTTGGCCCAATTTCAAAGCCCCCACTTTCAGGCATTTCTTCTTTATTATCTAGTGTAAGTACCCGCCCTCCAACACGGTTTCTCGCTTCAAGTACAACCACTTTGATACCTTGTTTTTCAAGAATTGTTGCAGCATGAAGGCCTGATAAACCAGCCCCTATTATTGCTACATCGTAGTCCTTACTTGCACTTGATTTTCTTGTATTTAGGGGTAATGATGCAATTAGACTTCCATAAATAAGCTTTCTTCGACTGATCATTTTAATTTAACCTTTTATTTGCTCTAGATTTTTATGCAATTATTAAAGCAGACTAACACAAGGAATTGAAATGCAAAATATTAATAGAAGATCATTCTTTTGTTCTTTTCTATCTTCACTATTTGTACGAAATGCCTTTGCGCAACAAAATATAGATATTACAGCGAATGAAGCTTATGTTGCACTAAGAGGTAATTTGAATGGGAAAAATAGTTTATTTTACTATACGGGAACTTATTGGGGTAAACCCAGTAATGAAACTGCAAAATCATTATTTCGAGTTGAGGGTGTTGGGTTTAATTCATTAAAGATAGCAAATGGTGTTGTTTCTCAAAAATTAAGTGAATGTGGTTTTTGGTTTCACCCAGGAACTAGTTCTCTAGCAGATAAATGGGTTAATCCTATGAATGGGTTAATGTGTGAACCAATCCATTATAAATCTTCTCAAAATGTAAAATTTAATAATGATGGATTAGTTATTAAAGATAAAAGTCTTCCTAAAAGAGTCTTAAGTATTTCAGGAAGGATAATGGACCCAGTTGTTATTGGTGAATCACTATGGTCTCAAGAGAATCTAATTATAAAAATTAGACAGCCTGAACCTGAGCAAGGATATGATCCATTACTATATACAGGCCCAGTTATAAGCTTAAATTCATTAGCTACTTATCATGCAAATATTTCTGATATAGATAATGATTTTGTTCCTTCAACATTGCATTTCCAGTCTCTCAGTCCGTGGTATCCTTGGATGAGAATGGGCCAAAGAGAAGGGGTTTGTAGTTTTGAGTTGGTTGGTAAAAAACTTCAGAATATATCTGATATACCTAATAGTTTATTATTAATTTTAAACCAGAGAAGGCCAGGTTTTTTAGATGATCCATGGTCCTAGAGGCATAATTATGAAGAGAAGTATATTCATATTTTTATTTTTATTTATAACACAATCATCATTAGGTTGTTTAGCTGCTGTTGGTGATAGCTATATATGCTTAGAAAAAAATAGTGTGAGATTAAGAGATCATCTTTTTACAGAATATGAATTAAATAGTTTTAGTTTCTCTTGGCAGGCTGATAAGATTGAGATCTACTCAAAGAATTTTCTTGAAGGTGCAGTTTACAATATTAATAAAAAATTTACTGAAGAAGAATTTTTTACTGCTGAGCTTGACGGTACATCGATAATTAGTTACGAAAAAGGTAACTTTTATTTTGTTCAAAGTGGATATTACTATGCATATGCGATATCTGCTAAATGTGAAAAGATGTAGGTTTAAATTTTTTTATGTTAAAATTAACTAAAAAAATATTTATAGCTTTTGTTTTTGTTTTCTTAATTACACTAGATGGGCATGCCTCTGATCATAATATAAATTTTAAAGATTTCTCATTCTGGAGAATGATGGAGGGCTATTGGGAAGCAAAAAATACGTATTTTGATTCAGATATGAATTATATTATTCGTTCCTATTCCAGTTTAATTGTTATTAAATTAGATAATAAGAATTATTTCGAGAAAGAATATAGATTTTACCCATATAGCATTGCTGCTGATAGGTATGGAAAAGGTTTAGTAAAAGAAGGGGAAGGTATAGAGGTAATAGTTAGTTACTCTGGTAAATTAATAGATGATAAGGGCACGATGGGTAATACTCATTCTGATCATGCGGGAGTCTCCTCTGGCGATGGTATTAAGTATAAGCTTCTTAGTGATAAAGATTCTCTAAGGGCAAACAGAAAGGCTGAAACTACTTTTGATTCCTATAGGTTATATACAACTTTTACATCTCCAAATCATAAGTTTAGATCCAACTTTGGTCTTTATTATGAAACAAAAGATAAAGACCCTGGAAGTATGCGTGCTTTTATACTAAGTCAAGATCATAGGATTGGTAATAATGATTTTGAAGAAAGAAGAAATTATTTAAGAAAGAAATATAATATTAGAGTTATAAGTTCTGCTGACCCAAAAAATATAGGTCAGTCAAATGTTTATAGATTAGAATAAGGAATCAAAATGCTTGCGCAGGTTAAGAGAACAACTCTAAAGGTGAGGGATCTGGATAAATCTATCCCTTTTTATAAAGATGTTCTTGGAATGACAAAGTATTATGATGATAAAATAACACTGAGCGGTGATTTACTTCCCGGTGGACAGAAGGGTGATGTTACTAGATTAGTTATTATGAAAGGTGATGATCCAGTAATAGGAATGATTGGACTTCTTCAGTGGATAGACCCAATACCGGATGCACCTGAAATTGATTATACGTTTGATTTTGGTAAACCTGTTTTTGTTGCACAGGTTGCGGATGTAAAACAAACATATAAAGCAGCAAAAAAGTTTGGCTCTAAAATGATGGCACCTTTATCTGAGTCTGAGTACCCTGGGGCCTCTGGGAATATTGTTCGTGTTCGTTCAGTGGGAGTTTTTGACCCAGATGGTCATTTCTTTGAATGTAATCAAAGATTATAATAAATAATTAGGATAGAAAATATGAAAGTAAGCCAAATGGTCCGAGCCGCACTTCAGGTCTCAGATCTTGATAATTCAATAAAATTTTATAAGGAAGTTCTTGGCCTTACAGAAGTTTATACGCAAGGGACTGCAAGTGGAGGCAATATGCATGCTCTTGTTGGAATGCCTAAGAGTGTTAGTATAAAAATATGTGTTCTTAAACAACCCGAATATTCTGCTTTTGGAATGGTTGGTTTATTTCAAATATTAAATCCATCTCCTCCTAAGATTCAAAGACCAAGTGAAGGTTCAAATATTGGTGAATTATGTATGGTATTTTATTGTAGCAATTTAGATGTAATTATGAAAAATTTAGAGAAACATAATCATTATATAATTTCTAAACCTATAAACTTAGAGGTAGGTGGGGTTGTAAAGCAAAGAGAAATGTCAATGCGCGGGCCAGATGGTGAAAAAATTAATCTTATTGAGTGGGATCCTGATAAAGCATCTGAGTTTCGTAATCAAAAGGCAGTACTTTAAAGATAATTTCATATTGGAATAAAGATGAATGCAAAGAGCGTATATTTAGTTTTTGATGTTGATATTCATAACATGCAAAATTATCAAGAATATATTACTAGGGGTAAGCCAATTGTTGAGAAATACGGGGGTGAATATATCATAAGAGGTGGCTCAATTGATGTAATGGAAAAAGAGCTATGGGAACCAACAAGAATGGTTTTGGTAAAGTTCCCTAATAGGGAAGCAGCATTAAACTGGTATAATAGTAAAGAATATCAGCCTGTAAAAAAAATTAGGCAGGAAAATTCAACCTCAACACTCTTATTTGTTGATGGACTTTAGATGCTACTATTATAGTTTGTTTTTATGAATCTCACCATTTTTCATAATTAAAAGAATGTTGTTCTTATAATCTTCAAGTACTCTTATATCTTCTATTGGGTTTTTCTTAAGGATAAGTAAATCTGCGTATGCACCTTCTTTTATAACACCTAGAGGTCCATCTTTATAAGGATTCCTAGGGCCTGTTAATTCTAACAGTTTTGCATTCGTGCTTGTAGCTTGTTTTAAGATTTCTAGAGAAGTAAACCAATCTAACCGGTAGCCAAATTCCTTAGGTGCATTTTCAAAGGCTGAAATCGATCCAAACGCATCCGTTCCAAAAGCAATAGGTACTCCAATTTTTTTTGCGTTTACCATGAGGTCATTAACCCCAGCTAAAACTATGCGAGCTTTCCTTGCTGTTTCTGAGTTAGTATTACGTGCAAAATTTCTCGCATTACCAAAGGTTTGAGTGGATAGGTAAGCTTTTTTCCTTTTAATTAGCCTTAGGGTATCCTTGTTTATTAGGTGACCGTGCTCTATAACTTTTACGCCGGCTTCTAAGGCGTTGCGAACAGCATCATCTGTATAAGCATGAACTGCAACATATGTGTTCCATTGTTCAGCTGCAGTTACAGCTGCACGCATTTCTTCTTGTGTATATTGTACAGAGTCAATCGGATCGTAATCTGACGATATCCCACCACCGGCCATTACTTTAATTTGTGATGCACCCAATCGAAGTGACTCTCTTACTGCTCGTAATACTTCTGCAGGTCCATCAGCTATAATAGAACTTTGTTTCTGATAATAATTTGATATTGCTCCCATACTTGGATGATCTTCATTATAGTCACGGAAATCTCCATGGCCACTTGTTTGTGATATGAATTTTGCAGAGGGATAGATTCTTGGCCCTACAGCATGACCATCATCTATAGCCTTAGCAATTCCTTGAGAGGGACCTCCCATATCTCTAATTGTTGTCCAACCACGCATCAAAATACCTTTTGCTACTTTTAAAGATAATGCAGTAATGTACGCTTGATCTGTCTCATTTATTTTATTTTTAGGTATTGGGACTGCTATATGTGTGTGTGCTTCAATAATTCCAGGAATGAGAATTAATCCGCCTCCATTTATTACTTTTGCCCCATCAGGATTTACAATTGGTCTGTCAATTTTTTTAATAAGATGGTTTTCTATTAGAATATCTTGATTCTTACTTAATTCATCACTATTACCATTCCAGATTTTTACATTCTTTATTAAAATTAGATTTGAAGATGGTTTATGATCATCTGACTGAGCAGAAGTAGATACAATGGCAAAAAAGTAAATAAGGATGATTTTTAGAAGAGGATTTTTGCGTATCATGATTCTTTACCTATTTTGGAAAATATAGTGAATATTGACACAAAAAAGAAAAAACTTAAATACCGCTCTTTGAGAAGGGGAACAAAAGAAGCTGATTCTGTTATTGGCGGATTTGTTCATAAAATTATTGATGATCTAGATGATAATCAATTGATTGAACTTGAGAATCTGTTAGATATACCTGATCCGGATCTGATGGATATTCCAACTAAAGATAAACCAAAATATATTAATGGAAAATTGACCCTATTAAGTATGTTAAGACAATACCAAAAGCAGTTGTTGGAACAATAGTTTATGGATGATAAACCTTTTAAGTTGGGCTGCACATCACTTAGCGGTGCACTAGAAGGTGCAGATGCTTATATACTCTCTAAGATTATAAGAAGTAGCCAGGGTGGACATATTCATATCGTAACAGACGATGTGAGGCTTTCTGTTTTGTCTGAATCCTTAAATTTTTTTTCACCAGATATTACAATTATTAAATTCCCCGCTTGGGACTCAGTTCCTTATGATCGTGTATCACCACGTTCTGATTTGGTGGGGCAAAGGATGGATGCTTTTGTAAGGCTTGCAGCTGTAGGTGATCATAAAGAAGCTTTGCCTTGGGTTGTTATTACAACTGTTGCATCAGCAATTCAAAAAACACCACCACTGAAGATGTTTAGGGGTATGCTTAAAACACTTTCGGTAGGCGAAGAGCTAGAGATGAAGAATTTTTCTTCTGAGCTTATTAATCTTGGTTTTGTTCGAAATGAACAGGTAATGAGTACAGGTGAGTTTGCAATTCGCGGAAGTTTATTTGATATTTTCTTACCTGGATATAATCAACCTGTCCGAATTGATTTTTTTGGCAATCAAATTGATAGTATAAAATATTTTGATCCTGTATCTCAAAGAACTAGAAATAAAGCCAAGACTATTAATATTAAACCTGTTAGTGAAGTTATTCTTTCTAAAAATACAATTGAAAATTTTAGAATAGAATATAGAAAACTATTTGGTTCTGTTTCTCAATCTGATGAACTTTATGACTTTATTTCAAACGGACGTTCTTATCCTGGAATGGAACATTGGTTGCCATTATTCTATTCTAATCTTGATACAATTTTTTCTTATACTCCTAATGCGTCATTATCTTTAGATTGGAATTTGGAGGAGTCCATTGACTCTCGACTAAATCTTATTTCAGAATATTTTGAAAGTCGAAGAATTCTTGACCCTATAAGTGGTGGAAAGAAAAATAAGGAATTTATGGGAGATATTTATCATCCAATTCCTCCATCAATGTTCTTTCTCGATAAAAGTGACTTTTTAAAATTAATATCTGAAAAACAGTCTTTCCAATTTAATCCGTATATTTCACATGATGAGATCGATAATAAACAAATATTTAGACCAGGACTAATGTTCTCATCATCTAATATTGATGATAAAGATGATAAGTACCATTCTCTTTTTCAATACATAAAGAAACTTTCTAAAGAAAATATTAAAGTTTTAATCTCATTAAATACTCAATCATCATTAAATACGTTTATAGACTTAGCTAGAAAATATGACCTTACTATTAATAAAAATACTAAGAATTATTTTGATGTTGAAAAATCTACTAATAACAAAATATTTTTAATAACGTTGCCTGTTAAGAGGGGATTTGAAAACGATAAGATATGTGTAATTACCGAGGAAGACATTTTTGGAGAAAGACAGGGACGCCGTGCATATAAAAAGAGAAAAGGTGATGCTTTTATTTCCGATGTTTCCCAGCTTCATGATGGAGACTTAGTTGTTCATATAGAACATGGAATAGGTAGGTATAATGGATTAGAGGCTATTAATGTTGGTGATGCCTTACATGATTGTTTAAAGGTTCTTTATAACGGAGCAGATAGACTTTTTGTTCCAGTTGAGAATATAGATGTATTATCTCGTTTTGGATCAGATAGCCAAGGTGTTGCGCTGGACCACCTTGGAGGTGCAGCATGGCAAGCACGCAAATCAAAACTGAAGGAACGTATAAAAGATATGGCCGAACAGTTAATTCGAATCTCGGCCGAGCGACAAATAAAGGAAGCAGAAAAGCTTATACCAAACTATCCCTTATATAATGATTTTTGTTCGAAATTTACTTTTAATGAAACAGAAGATCAGCTGCAAGCTATAGATGAGGTTATCGATGATATAGGTAGTGGGCGTCCTATGGACCGTTTGATATGTGGTGATGTTGGTTTTGGAAAAACCGAAGTTGCTCTTAGGGCGGCCTTTGTTGCAGCGTTAAGCGGCGTTCAAGTGGCGATAGTGGTTCCTACAACATTATTAGCTCGACAACACTATTTAGTTTTCTCACAAAGGTGTAAGGGTTTTCCAGTTAATGTTGCAGAGCTCTCAAGACTCGTTAGCCAAAAGAAAATAAATGAAGTTAAGAATAATCTTAAGGATGGAAAAGTTAATATTATTATTGGTACCCATGCACTCATATCGAAATCTATCGAATTTGCGAACCTCGGACTCCTTATTATTGATGAAGAGCAGCATTTTGGAGTGTCGCATAAGGAACGTTTGAAGGAATTAAAGTCAGATGTTCATGTGCTTACAATGACTGCTACTCCGATCCCTAGAACATTACAAATGGCACTAAGTGGCGTGAGAGAGCTTAGTCTTATTGCTACTCCTCCAGTTGATCGCCTCGCCGTTAGAACATTTGTTTTACCTTTTGACCGTGTCGTCATAAGGGAAGCAATTATGCGTGAGAAGTATCGTGGCGGACAAAGTTTTTATGTATGTCCTAGAATCTCAGATTTGGAGGCTGTAGCAAAACAAATTGAAGAAATAATGCCTGAAGTTTCATTAGTTGTTGCACATGGTCAAATGAGTTCAAATGATTTAGAAAATGCGATGACAGATTTTTCATCTGGAAAGTACGATATACTACTTGCCACAAATATTATTGAGTCCGGTCTTGATCTTCCAAAAGTGAATACAATTATAATTCACAGAGCTGATAATTTTGGACTATCACAGCTTTATCAACTACGTGGGCGTGTTGGCCGATCAAACGTAAGGGCTTATGCATATCTTACAATCAATCAAAATAAAAAGCTGACACCGGGAGCACAAAAAAGACTTAATGTGATGCAAACTCTTGATAATATTGGCGCAGGTTTTTCCCTCGCAAGCCATGATTTAGATATAAGAGGGGCAGGTAATTTGTTAGGAGAAGAACAATCAGGTCACATAAAAGAGGTTGGTGTTGAACTTTATCAAAAGATGTTAAGAGAGGGTGTTGAGGCGGCACGAACTGATAAATCATCTAAGAAGAAAGAAGAAGATGAGTTTTCTCCACAAATTAATTTAGGAACATCAGTCTTAATTCCAGAAACCTATGTAAAAGACCTTGGTACGCGTTTAACACTTTACAGGAGAGCGGCTGAGCTTTCTAGAGATGATGAGATCGATGACTTTTCAGAAGAAATGCTTGATAGATTTGGTAAATTACCTACCGAAGTAAAAAATTTACTTGATATTGTTAAGATAAAATCTCTTTGTAGATTGACAAATATTGAAAAGATTGAGGCTGGGCCAAAAGGAACTGTTTTATCTTTATATAAAAATGCCTTTCCAAACCCAGAAGGCCTTATTTCTTTTATTTCGACAAGCTCTGATTCTATTAAAGTAAGATCAGATCACAAAATTGTAGTCAGTCGTCAGTGGGCAGATTTAAATGATAGAGTTGATGGTGTGTTTGTGATTCTAAATCAATTATTAGAAATTATAGAATAATATTAAAGTATTTAGTAAAGGTAATTGATTGATTGTCTAGCTGCTTCAATTATAGCTCCAGCCTTATTGTTACTTTCTTGAAATTCCATTTCAGGGTCAGAGTCAGCAACTATACCACCTCCTGCTTGTACAATGAGTTCATTGTCTTTCACTAGAGCTGTTCTAAGCGTTATACAGGTATCAATATCTCCGTTTGCTGAAATATAGCCAATGGCTCCAGCATAGAAGCTTCTTTTTTCGTTTTCTAATTCATCAATGATTTCCATGGCTCGGACTTTTGGTGCTCCTGAGACAGTTCCTGCTGGAAAACCAGCAGTTAAAGCATCAAGTGGATCACTTCCTGTTCTTAATTTTCCTTCAACATTTGAAACGATATGCATAACGTGACTATAATATTCAATTATCATTTTTTCAGTTACCTTAACGGAACCAATTTCAGCAAAGCGGCCTACATCATGCCTCCCTAGGTCTAAAAGCATAAGGTGTTCTGCAATTTCTTTTTTATCATTAATTAATTCTCGAGCATTAAATTCGTCTTCTTGTTTATTTTTACCACGGGGACGAGTTCCAGCAATTGGCCTTATTGTAATTTTTCCTTCTCTTATACGAACAAGAATTTCAGGGCTTGAACCGATAATTGAAAAATTAGGGAACTTGAGAAAGAATAAGAAAGGTGAGGGATTAACTTGCCTAAGAGATCGATATAAGGAAAATGGAGGTAGAGTAAAAGGCACCTTAAGTCTTTGTGATACTACTATTTGAAAAGCATCTCCTTCAAGAATGTATTTCTTAGCCTTCTCAACCATTGAGTAATAACCTTCACGTCCAACATTAGATTTAGGTTCTGGAAGATCTTTTACATTCTGTTTTTCAATGATGGTTTGGTTTTTTAAAGGTTTATTAAGTGTTACTAAAATTTTTTTAAGTGATTCTGAAGCCTCCTTATAAGCAGAATCTGGATTATCTCCATTTGGCCTTATGGTACTAACAATAAATATTTTATCAGATGCTGAGTCAAAAACTATTGTAATAGTTGGTCTAAAGAATATTCCATCTGGGATTCCAATAGTATCTTGATTTGAGTCGGGGATGTCTTCAATAAGACGAATTGTATCATAACCTAAATATCCTACTAATCCAGACGACATTGGTGGTATTTCTTTTGGTAGCTCAAATCTACTGTCTTTGATTATAGTACGAAGAGTTTCAAGAGGATGGCCGTCCAAGGGTTTATATTTTTCTTCATTATCAATTGGGTTATGATTTATTTCAGAATTTTTACCATTATATCTCCATATTAAATCAGGAGACATTGATACAAAAGAATATCGTGCCCTTGTTTCCCCTCCTTCTACAGACTCAAGAAGTGAAACATATTCATTATTTTCAGATAATTTAATTGTAGCAGAAACAGGAGTTTCAAGGTCACCAGAAATTGTTGTCCATACAACTTGAGCTGTATTGGTTAAATATTTTTCCTTAAAGGTATTATACTCTGGGTATAGTTCCATCACACTTATTGTGGCGTTAGCAAATTGATTGCTTCTTGATTTACAAAAATATCATAGTCATCTAGAATTGATTCAGTGAAATTTTGTAAAATAGTATTTTGTATATTTGAATTAACTGCATTTCTAATTTGTATCTTCGTATTAGCAAATAAAAATGGATCAGGTTTAATTATATCTTTTAGTTTTGCTATGACGTGTCCATCATTAACTTCGGCATTTACAACTTCGCCAATATTTGCATTGAATAATTTATTCATTAGATCAGTACTTACATACTGTGATGGAATAATATAGTTTACCATGAGGCTATCTCCAAACCTTCTTACTGGTCCTAGGTTTGCAAATTCTAATAATTCATCTTTCTCAGTAATTTTAAAAAGGTCTGAGGATGGTCCTATTTTATCTATTACAGATATAGCTTTCTTATTTACTTCATTTACAATTTCATTGTTATTCCATATTTTTTTTAAGTCATCAACTACCAGTTCATAAGGTTTAGGTGCAGGTGGTCTTATCTCAGTCACTTTAAGTATGAATGCATAATCCTCTGTTTCTATAATTTGAGATTCAATGCCTTGCTCAGAACTAAAGACTAAATTTAAGAAACGATTTTCATCTAATGGTAGATCTATTTTTGCACCATTTATATCTATTCCGTCACGATTAATAAATTCAAGGTTAATAAGTTTATATGATGGAGTTTCACTTATTTCTGCCATACTTACTCCACCAGCAAGTTGATCTTCCATAAAAACTGTTGCCTCATACATTTCATCAAGAGCTTTATCGTCTTGTATGAATTTTATGATCTCATCTTTCACAACTGGAAGTGCTTTTATACTTCCTGCGCTTACATCAGTTATTTCAAATAAGTGCCAACCAAAGTCACTGCTCACTGGTGGAAGAATGCCAATATTGTTACTGTCAAAAATACTACTGATGTCAAAACCAGTTACATCATTTCTCGAAAGTGTTCCTAAATTGATTATTTCTGGTATATCAATTTTTTCTTCTAATTGATTAAGTGTATCAGCGTTGCTTATACTTGAATATGCATCATAAGCTTGCTTCTCATCATTAAATACAACTTGCTGTACAGTTCTTGTTGGTTCAGTTCTATATCGAGAAATATTTTCATTATAAAAATTATTTATCTCTTCTTCAGTGATACTATTTATAGGAACAAGTTCCGATGCCCTTACAAGAATTGCCTCAACCTTTCTTCTTTCTGGTGCTTTAAATTGATCTAAATTTGTATTGTAAACTTCCCTAAGCATATTTTCATCTGGAGAAGACTCTAATTTAAATTTTGATTTTGGAATATAAATAATTTCAGCACTGCGTTGTTCAGCCCTGTATTGAAATAATATATCTATTAGTGTCTCTGGAGATGATGAACTTTCTGCAACAGGGTTGAGCAAATTTTGTCTCAGGAAATCACCTCTTAAGAGTTCGATAAATGATTGTTCAGATAAATTATTACTCAACAGGACATTGTTTAAAATAATTCTACTAAAGTTTCCTACTTCATCTTTAAACTCTGGCATATCCATGACGAGTCTACGTAATGATTTATCTGGTAAGTCTAATTGCATATCTTTTGCAGCCATTTCAAGTGAAGCGGCCCGACTTGCCTGTTTAATAATTCTATCCATAACACCAAGATCAACAGCATCTTTATCTGTGAAGTCTGGTCCAAGAGCATCTTTTAGTTGAGTAACTTCTGCTGTGAACCTTCTTTGAATTTCGTCGGTTCCAACTTCTACTTGTCCTACTTTTATTGCCACAGTAGGATCTACTGCAGGATTAATTGCATCACCCACGCCCCATATTGCAAAGCTGATCATGACAACACCTAAAAAGCCTTTGAGAAGCCAGCTGTTTTTTATTGCTTGTTGAAAACCTTGGATCATATTAAGAGTAACCCTGATATTGAGATAAGTTGATATAATAGTCTAAAAATAGTGCTTATAAACGAATTTAAGCTACTAAGAAACATCTCTTAAGAGGGAAAAATATAAAATGCGTAAATTTATTGCTGCAAATTGGAAAATGAATGGCCTTTTGGATGATTCTATTAGTTTAGTTACCGATATAAGTAACTATCTTGAGAAAAATGACACGCACGCAGCAGATGTACTTGTTTGTCCACCTTTTCCTCTTATTTCTTCTATAAAGCCCTTTTGTAATGCCAATAACCTATATGTTGGGTCTCAAGACTGCCATTCTGAGCTTAAAGGTGCCCATACCGGAGACACTAGCCCTGATTTATTATCTCATTTGGGTTGTTCACACGTGATAGTTGGACACTCTGAGAGAAGAGCAAACCACTTAGAAAGTAATGAAATTGTAAATAAAAAGGCCTTAAATGCTATAAATTGCCAATTAGTCCCAATAATCTGTATTGGTGAAACACAAGATCAAAGAAATAGTAATCAAACTGAAAAAGTGCTTAAAGAACAAATTTTTGGAAGTGTTCCTGATATTGCTTCGTTGAAGGATATTATTGTTGCTTATGAGCCAGTGTGGGCAATTGGCACAGGGTTAACTCCTTCAATGGAACAAATTTTCGACACCCACGCTTATATTCGTGAAACACTCTTATCAATTGGGATAAAAGATACAGCCATCTTGTATGGAGGGTCTGTAAAATCATCAAATTCTGTTGAAATTCTATCTTTACAGGGTGTTGATGGGGCACTCGTGGGAGGAGCAAGCTTAATTTTGGATGATTTTTTAAAAATAATTGAATCTGCCCTAGTAATTTAATGAAAAAAACAATAAATAAAGGCTATAAATTTAAATATAGGTTTAATTCTTTATGATTACCGTAATTCTTGTAATTCACTTAATTCTAGCAATAATTATGATTGGCATGATTCTCCTTCAAAAAAGTGAAGGTGGAGCAATGGGAGGTGGCCTTACAGGTGGAGCATCAGTTACTGGAATGGCACAAGCACGTGCTCGGGTTACTCCATTAAATAAAGCAACAACCTATGTTGGAATATGTTTTTTTGTTACAAGCCTTGCCCTGGCCTTGCTTGCTAGACCTAAGGATGCGCCTACATCCATTTTTGAGGAAAATAATACAGGTGATTTACCTTCTCTTAATTTAGGGCCTGAACAACTTCCTAATACTGATGGTAATGTTTCACCTGAGACAGTTCCTAGTGTTCCAGTTGCGGAATAATAATTATCAATTTTATCATCTAAATACTTGAAGATTATCGAAATCAAGATACATTGATCTTCCATGGCAACGCGTTTTGTATTCATTACCGGTGGCGTGGTATCCTCTCTGGGGAAAGGTATTGCATCTGCAGCTTTAGGAGCTCTTTTGCAGGCAAGGGGCTATACTGTCCGTCTTCGTAAACTTGACCCTTATTTAAACGTTGATCCTGGAACAATGAGCCCATTTCAACATGGGGAAGTTTTTGTTACCGATGATGGTGCTGAGACAGATTTAGATTTAGGCCATTATGAGCGCTTTACTGGCGTAGCTTCAAGGCAGAGCGATAACGTAACAACAGGAAGAATTTACTCAAGCGTTATATCAAAAGAGAGAAAAGGTGATTATCTTGGAGCTACTGTTCAAGTAATTCCTCATGTTACTGATGCTATAAAGAATTTTATTCAAGCTGATTTGGGTGATGAAGATTTTGTCATTTGTGAAATTGGTGGGACGGTTGGTGATATTGAAAGTTTGCCGTTTTTAGAAGCAATTAGGCAACTTGGAAATGAATTAGGATTAAAGAGATCAATTTTTATTCATTTAACTTTAGTTCCTTTTATTCAAGCAGCTGGAGAATTAAAAACAAAACCAACTCAGCATTCGGTTAAAGAGCTTCTTGGTTTGGGTATACAGCCACAAATATTAATTTGTCGCATTGAAAGGCCTATGTCACAGTCAGATAAAAGCAAAATAGCGCTTTTTTGTAATGTGCAGGAAGATTGTGTAATTTCAGCTGTTGACTCTGAAACCATATATTCAGTTCCAATGGACTATCAAACACAAGGTTTGGATAAAGCAGTTTGCAAACACTTTTCTCTTCCAATTTCTAAAGAACCAAACATGAAAGTATGGAATGAAATTGTTAATTCCATTCATAAACCAGATGGAGAGGTAACAATAGCAATCGTTGGTAAATATGTACAACTTCCCGATGCATATAAGTCTCTTTCTGAAGCTCTTGATCATGGGGGAATAAGCAATAAGGTAAAGGTTAATTTAAAGTGGCTTGACTCAGAAATTTTTGAAAAAGATAAGGCATTGGAAGAACTTGAAGATGTTCATGGTATTCTAGTTCCTGGGGGGTTTGGCGAGAGAGGTGCTGAAGGAAAAATAAAAGCTGTTCAGTTTGCGAGAGAAAGAAACATTCCTTATTTTGGAATATGTTTTGGTATGCAAATGGGTGTAGTTGAAGTTGCAAGAAATATTGCAAATATAAAAAATGCTGGATCAACGGAGTTTGGTAATCCAGACGAACCAGTAATAGGACTCATGACGGAATGGTATAAGGGAGAATCTCTTGAGAAAAGGGATACAGAAGATGATATCGGAGGCACAATGAGATTAGGTGCTTATGACTGTAAGATAAGAGCAGGAAGTAAGATTGAGGGCATCTATAAAAAAAGTTTAATATCTGAAAGACATCGACACAGGTACGAAGTAAATATAAACTATAAAGATGTATTGGAGAAAAGTGGATTAAAGTTCTCTGGACTATCTCCTGATGGTTTATTGCCAGAGATTATAGAGTTGGAAGGGCATCCTTGGTTTATTGGTGTTCAATTTCACCCAGAACTTAAATCAAAACCTTTTGATCCTCACCCACTATTTGTCTCTTTTATTAATGCGGCTCTTGCTCAAGCAAGGCTTGTTTAAAAATAAAGGTAAAGAATTTATAAAATGACCAATGATAAAAAAATACACTGTCACGTTAATATTGGTGAGAATATTTTAGGAAATAATTTGCCTCTCGTTGCTATAGCAGGACCGTGTCAAATTGAAAGCAAAGATCATGCTCTTGAAACAGCTCAAGCTTTAAAAGAGATTGGAGAGAAGGTAGGTTTGCCGATTATCTATAAAAGTTCTTTTGATAAAGCAAATCGCACAAGTGTCTCGGGTAAAAGAGGTCTTGGTTTAGAAAAATCGTTAGAAATTTTTGCAGATATAAAAAGTAAACTCCAGATGTCTACTCTTACAGATATTCATGAGAAGGAACAATGTAAACCTGTTTCTGAGGTTGTAGATATCCTTCAGATCCCAGCATTCTTGTGTAGGCAAACTGATTTATTAATAGCAGCAGGAGAAACCGGAGCTGTTGTAAATGTAAAGAAAGGTCAGTTTTTAGCACCATGGGATATGAAAAATGTTATTACAAAAGTTGAGTCCACTGGTAATAAAAATATTTTGCTTACAGAGAGAGGCGTCTCTTTCGGGTATAATACTTTAGTAAATGATATGAGAGCCATACCTGAAATGGTTAAGACAGGTTACCCTGTTGTAATAGATGCCACGCATTCTGTTCAACAGCCTGGCGGTCAAGGCACAAGCTCGGGAGGAAATAGATTATATGCACCTGTTATTGCACGAGCTGCTGTTGCGGTTGGCGTTGCATGTGTTTTTCTCGAAACACACCCAGATCCTGATAAGGCACCATCCGACGGTCCCAATATGATTCATATGCATGATATGCCAGAAATTTTATCTGTATTAAAGTCATTTGATAAGCTATCAAAAGAGTATCCTGTTAACGTTGATTAAAATTTTTTAGGGGTTTATTTAATGAGTTCCATTGTTGATATTATTGCTAGAGAAATAATTGATAGTAGAGGTAATCCAACTGTTGAAGTTGATGTTTATCTTGAGTCTGGTGCTGCAGGAAGAGCTGCAGTGCCCTCTGGAGCATCCACTGGTAGTTATGAAGCTGTTGAGCTCAGAGATGGTGATAAGAAAAGGTATAATGGAAAGGGTGTTACTAAGGCAGTTGATGCCGTTAATGAAGAAATATTTGAAGTTCTTTCAGGCTTTGATGCTGATGACCAGAAACATATTGATCAAACTTTAATTGATCTTGACGGTACTACAAATAAATCTCGTCTTGGTGCAAACGCAATTCTTGGAGTTTCTCTCGCTGTTGCGCAAGCAGCTGCGGAAGATGCAGGAATGGATCTTTATCGTTATCTTGGTGGCGTTTCTGCTCATGTCTTGCCTGTTCCCATGATGAATATAATTAATGGTGGACAGCATGCAGATAATCCAATTGATATTCAGGAATTTATGATAATGCCAGTTGGTGCGGATAACATTCGTCACGCTATACAAATGGGAGCAGAAGTTTTTCACGCATTAAAGAAAACATTGAGTGAAAAAGGGTTGAGCACGAGTGTTGGTGATGAAGGTGGATTTGCGCCTCAGATAAAAAGCACGAATGAAGCATTAGACCTACTGATGAAATCAATTGAGCATGCAGGCTATCAACCTCACGAGGATATCGTGCTTGCGATTGATGCAGCATCAACTGAGTTTTATAAAGATGGAAAATACAATCTTTCAGGAGAGAGTAAAAAACTTGATTCAACTCAAATGGTTCGTTTTTATGAAGATCTGACATCAAAGTTCCCTATTTATTCAATTGAAGATGGAATGGCCGAAGATGACTGGGATGGATGGGTTGCTTTGACTGAGTCACTTGGCTCAAAAATACAACTCGTAGGTGATGATTTGTTTGTTACTAATTCTGAGAGATTGGAAACGGGGATTAGAAAGAATGCTGCTAATTCAATCCTGATTAAAGTAAACCAAATTGGAACTTTGTCGGAAACCCTAAAGGCAGTTGAAATTGCGCATAAAGCTTCTTTCACAGCCGTCATGTCTCACCGTTCAGGAGAGACAGAAGATTCCATTATTGCTGATTTATCAGTTGCAACAAATTGCGGTCAAATCAAGACAGGCTCTCTCTCACGCTCGGATAGGCTTGCTAAATATAATCAACTTATTAGAATTAATGAGCAACTTGATCCAACGTCTATCTATGGGGGTTTAGACTTTAAGAGAAAATGGAAAATTTAATTTTTTCTTAATCTCACTATATGAATATAAACTTTTTTTGAAGTTTCTTTTATATTTTAATAATTTAGGATTATTTACTCAAAACAATCGGAGAAATGCAATGAGGCTATGTGTAATTCTTTTACTAAGTTTTTTTATCACCATTTCATACTCAGAAGAAAATGTTTTGATTTCTCAAGAGCTGAATATGAAAGAGTTAAAAAAGAGTGCAAAAGATGGTGATGCTTTCGCACAATTTCAATATGCTAGTGAGCTTTACAATACTAACAAAAATAAGTCCACAGCTAAGAAATATGCTCAGCAAGCGGCTGATACTGGACTTCCTGAGGCACAGTTTTTATTAGGAAAATTTTATGAAACTGGTTTTAGTGTTAAGAAAAGTTATGAAAAAGCATTTGAATATTATGAAAGGTCTTCAACGCAAGGATATGCACTTGCACAAACTGCGCTTGGGCTTTTATATCGAGATGGAAAAGGAGTTAATAAAGATACTATAAAAGCATTTGATCTATTTAAACTTGGCGCTGAACAAGGTGTTGCCTTGGCACAATCAAATCTAGGCATAGCCTACTTTAAAGGGTTTGGGGTTAAGAAAGATTTTAAAGCTGCTCTAAAATGGGCACGATTATCGTCAGAACAGGGTGATGCAGAAGGGCAAAATCTGCTTGGGCTGATTTATATTACAGGACAAGGTGCTGACAGGAACCCTAAAGAGGCTTATAGGCTTTGGCAATTATCAAGCAGTCAGGGTTTGGCTAAGTCAATACATAACATAGGGGTGCTTTACTATAACGGGCAGGTTGTCCCACGAGATAAAGATCAGGCCTATAAACTTTTTAACAAAGCATGGGACAAGGGACATGCTGATGCCGGGTATATGATTGGTTCAATGTTTATTTCAGGGGATGGAATTAGAAGGAGCCGTTCAGGTGGTCGAGCATGGCTAAGACTTGCTGCAGAAAAAGGATCAGGTTTAGCTGCTTATAAGATTGGTGATATTTATCTGCAGGGAGATGATGTTGACCAAAGTTTTTCTAAGGCCATCAAATACTTTAGGATTGGTGCAGATTTGGATCATCCAGAATCATTATCAGCAATGGGTATGATCTATAGACAGGCGTGGGGAGTTACAAAAGATAATGCAGAAGCGGCACGCTGGTTTACTCTTGCGCTTAAACATGATGAAAGAAGAGCTCAAAGAATGATGGGTATGTTTTACATTGGAGGGGTTGGTGTTGGAAAAGATGTTAATAAAGGGATTGATCTCTTAAAAAAATCTTCAGCACAAGGAGATGCTATTGCAGCACGAAGCATGGGTGATTTGTATTACAAAAGCTTGGGTGTAAAGCAGGACTTAGATGAAGCTTATAAATGGTATAAACTTGGTGCTGAACGTGATGATAAGAAAGCAATAAACAGAGTGGCTGAAGTTAAGAAGGCTTTGGATAAAAATAAACGTGATCAAAAGAATAGAGTACAACGTGCACAAAGAAAAAAATATGTGGATGGCATACGAAAAGTTGCATTAGTTGCAAATAGCAAACAAAAAAATAAAGATGTTATAGATGCTGTTATGTTCTTGGAAGCAGGCAATAATGCAGTTTATTATGATGATCTCCCTGCAGAAGGTAAAAAAACAATCTATTCAAATAATTGCAGGCTTCAATATTCAATTAAACCAGATGTTAAAGAAAATGGAGAATACGATTTTAATAAAGTTTACTGGAGTCAATCAACAATTCAGAAAATGCAACAGCCAAATTATATTATAAACCAGATGGTAACATTTTATCAGATTACAATTCCATGCAACAATTGCAGAAAAACTACTAATGATGAGTTTGCTGCTGGTTTATTCAGTGCACAAGGATTATTAAAAAACTTGTCTGGACAAGCATCAAATGAGATAATTTTTAAAATTAATGTTTCAGATAAAAATAGAATTCAGAGAGCGCTAAGAACTATCCAAAAACATTGCCCAGGGATAAGTCGACAAAGAAGGTTTTAGATTTTTTATTCTGTTTTTTTTGGTGGAACAAACTTCATTGCCTTCATAACGTCTTCTACATTCTCGGGACGAGGAAATGCATCAGGCATTTTCTCTCCCGTGGTTCTAGTTTTTCCGATTACTCTAAACCAGTCTTCTAACCCAGGAGGAAAGAAGACCCAAAATAACTTCATATCTTCTTTTCCTGTATTTTCAATTATATGTCGTGCATACCGACCAAATAAAATAGTTGAACCGGGTTTAACGTCATATTCTTCTTCTTCAATGATACATTTACCTGTTCCTTCATAAATAAAGATTAATTCATGATTTTGCTGATGACCATGTTCACGTACGTGGCATCCAGGTGGAAGAAGCTGAGTACCTGATGAAAAACCGTCATATGGCGTATTATCTGGAGTCAGGCTGACATTGACATACCCTCTTGAGGGAAGGGGCTGCCAAAGACTTTCAGATTCATCCGGTCCAATGACTTTCCACCATGGATCTTT
>MDTB01203469.1_pt1 | contig 71478 bp, 66 predicted proteins | sample 811161 | NCBI WGS metagenome assembly MDTB01 (sample SAMN05326650, study PRJNA326480) | marine metagenome | isolation source: seawater | place: Mediterranean Sea | collected 2009 | reverse complement strand
TTCTCCAAGAATAATTTTTGACAACCCGTTGTCGGCCAGCGGACCCAATTGTTGACCGCAGCTTTGGCTCTTTGAGCGCCCAACGAATATTTTCAGCCAAATCCTCGCTGTTGCCCGGTGCTACCTGAAGAGCTGTTACTCCGTCTTCCCCAACTACCTCAGGGAGAGCTCCTCCAGTTGTTGCGATAAGAGGCACGCCGCAGGACATCGCCTCAATGGCTGGAAGCGAGAATCCCTCATAGAGAGATGGCACTATTGCGATTTGAGCCTCGTTGTACAGCTCGACAATCCGTTCGTCGGAGACGCCGCTCACAAACTCAACGTGCTCCGAAAGTCGAAGCTCTTTAATTAGCTTCGTCGCTTTTGAGTCATATTTGGGTTTCCCGATTACGACTAGATGAATTGAATCGTTTTCGGTTCTGAGCTTTGCAAGCGCTTCTAACAAAAAAGCTAAACCTTTCATAGCTACGTCAGCACTTGCGGTTGTCATTAAACGGCCCGGTACAGGGCTTATGTCATCCATTGGTCGAAATTGGTTGGTGTCAACGCCCACATTGACAATGTGCAGACGTTCAGCATCGACTTTGTGATCCCGAATAATGTCCTCGTAACTGTTAGATGACACCGTGAGGATTCTCGGTAGCTTTTGGGCAACTTTGGTCTGCATGTTTGTGAAGGCATAGAAACGATTTTTGGTAAAACGTTTCCATGCTGTTGGAGCATGTTCGGTTTCTAGTCGGCGATCAACTGTGATGGGGTGATGAATGGTCTCTAGAACTGGAAGACCGGCTTGGTGAATTTTCCATATCCCCGTGCCGAGACATTGATTGTCGTGAACAAGATCGAATTGTTCTAGACGCCCAGCGAGTTCTCTGTGTGCCCGCAAACTGAAGGTCAGTGGTTCGGCGAATGTTGCTGCTGCCGTAATGAAGTACTCCAGCACGTCGAAACGATCCTTGAATTCACTGAGTCGCGGAATTCGAAAAGGATCAGGCATCCTATATAGATCGAGACTTGGGAGTTCAGTTAGGCGAATGCCATTATCCAAGTGTGGGTAAGGAGGGCCGGAAATGACCTCCACGCTGTGCCCCAACGCAGTTAACTCCCTTGCCATATGACGCGTGTAAACGCCTTGTCCTCCTGTGTACGGATGTCCCCGGTAGGTTAGAAATGCAATGCGCAGGCTGTCATCGTTGGACATGAGGCTCTTTCCTCGCCGGCTAAAGGTCGAGAACATCAAATTCTACCGTCCGGTAACTCCATGAGTCACATGTTTATCCATCACGGTTACCTTTGCGACAGCGATCGTGAGAAAGCGAGTACTTGTGAGAGCAGTAGTTCAAAGAGTTAGTCAGGCTTCGGTGACGGTCGGAGGTGAAGTAGTTGCCGCGATTGATAAGGGCTTATGCGTTCTCGTCGCTGCTACCCATGGTGATACCGAAGCTAATGCGACGAAGATGGCAGACAAACTCTGGCACCTTCGGATCTTTGAGGATGAGCAAAACAGGATGAATCTGTCCGCAAGGGACATCAGTGCTGAGTTGTTGATTGTTAGTCAGTTCACTTTGTACGGTGACACGACAAGAGGACGTCGCCCATCGTTCGTGGATGCTGCCGTGCCAGGAGTTGCCGAGCCGTTAATAAATAAAGTTTGCGATTTCCTTAAAACTTTTGGAGCTGAAGTTTCAACGGGAAAGTTCGGCGCTGATATGAAAGTTGACCTGTGTAATGACGGACCTATCACACTGATTCTCGACGTCTAATGGATATGAGGTGGCTGATAGGTAGAAGACCGAACGCGAGAAACGAAATTGGTAATTTCCCCAAGTTCGTTGCCCATGTGTTGCCTCTTCGCAATTCAACGTTCTCTGTGAGTATTGCCTGGTCCCGAAGACGGCTTTCGGCCACTACTTGACCGTCGGGAGCGACTATCGCGGAATAGCCGGTCGTGGACGCCTGTAAAACCCAGCGGTCTGACTCGATAGCGCGGAGACGTGCGCTAGCCAACGATTGTTCGGGTACCAAGGAGTTCGTGTACGACGAAGCAAGAGTTGGATTGGTGATAATCGTCGCCCCTGCGCGGATGCCGCTCCGAACTCTTTCCGGAAAGTACACCTCGAAAGAAATCACGTTACCTATAGGTCCCAGAGCGGAGTCGAGTATGCCTGGCCCGCTTCCAGGAAGAGCTTCACGAGGTATGAGGGAAAGATCGGCGAAGTTCTCGACTAAACCTCTCAAGGGTATGTACTCGCCAAACGGCACTAAATGAACTTTGTCGTACCTTCCCCCGATACCGCTTGTCGGATTGACTGCTACCGAAGCATTACGGAAATTGTTTCCGTCGATCTCTGAAAAGTTGGCAATAATCACTGCGTCGAGTTCGCTAGCTAGGCGGGCAATAGCGTTTAGCTCGCGACTTTCCTCGAGAGGTGCATTAACCGTAACACTGCTTTCTGACCAAACGATTAGGTCGGATTTTGAATCTTGTAGCTCCATTGCCTCAAGGTGACGTCTGAAGACGTCTCCTTGGCTACTTGTGGCTGCTCTCGTCCCGAGATCTCCTCCGGCTTGTACGACGCTGCCTACAATCGCCTCCTCGATCTCTCCTCTGGGCGAAACCTGCGCCAAGGCAACTAAAGCGATTGATAATGAGATTGATATCCATACCGCCTTGAAGTTCCGTGAAATGGCGCCCTCACACGCGATAGCGAGGATGCCGATTAAAGCAATCAGTAGAAGGGGTCCGCTAATTCGCACAACATCCACCAGATAGGTGTCTATGGGACCCATAGCTAGGCTTGACATCGGTACGCCCCCAAATGGGATCACCCATCTGGTTGTCTCTCCGACCACTAATGCTGCGGGTAACCCTACGGCTCGGCCAAGCCCTGTTGACGGAACGAAGGCCATTGGAAGGGCCGTTATTAGGGCTTGGACCGGTATAGCGGCCAGCCAACCTGCCACTGTTAGGTCTGTCATCCAGGTGAGACCAGCTGCGAAATAGCCAACCCACAGAGCGAAAGCGTTTGCAAATTGTCGCCTGTAGCTCGCGTCCCGCGAATACTTCAGGTATACCCCTATCGCTAGGGGAGCGAAAACCCAAAGACCGAACGGTGGCAGGGAGAGCGCCATGAGTGCTCCGAGTAAAATGCGTCCCAGAGGGGCAGTTAGCTTCACAAAGTTCCGAGGTAGTCGAGGGCTGACTTTGCTGCCAACTTACCTTGGTTGATACACGCTGGTATGCCCAGGCCCTTATAGCCAGCTCCAGCTATATAGATTCCCGGCATCGCAGTGCGTAGGTCGCGTTCTATGGCTGTGACTAAACGATCGTGACCGGGCGCGTACTGTGGAAAGGCGTCGATCCACCTCGAAACCCGCCACTCAACTAAATTGCCTTCAATTTTGAGTATTTGAGCTACCTCGGTGAGCAGGGCTTCTACCAGTTCATTATCGTCAAGTGCCAGCGCTCTTGTATCGCCTGCCCGGCCGGCAGAGACACGTAGAATTACGTGTTCGCCGTCATCCCAATGACGCCATTTAGAGCTTCCCCAACTGACGGCAGTCGTAAGGAAGCCGCTGTTTCTGGGAATCAGCATGCCTGAGCCGTTCAGTGAATTACCGACGTCGCTGCTTTTAAAGCCCATCGTGACTAGCACTACAGAAGCGTGCTCTATAGAAGACAACCGTTCCGACGCTTGCGAGGAGGTCTGAAGAATTTCAGCCGCTTGATGAGCTGGAGTCGTCAAAATCACAGCATCTGCTTCCGTCGACTTCGTATCGCCGAGAACTCTCAGACCTGTTTGTCCTAGCTCGATTGCATGAACGGAGACTCCAGTTCGAATATCGGATCCCGCCAATGATCGCACCAGACCCTCTGTTAACTGCTGCATTCCTTCTCTGAAGCCAACGAAGACAGGCTCATCGTCGTTGCGGTCATTTTGTTTATGTTCTCGGAGGCCCATAATTAGGCTTCGATTCCGTCTAGCAGCAGTCTCAAGTTGAGGAGCAACCATTGCAGCGTCCAGATGGTCGGTGTTACCTGCGTTAATGCTTCCAATTAACGGGTCAACTAGACGTTCTGCGATTTGATCTCCCATTCGACGTCGAATGAGTCCACCAATAGATTCATCTTCGCCAGGCCAGTCGTCTGGCAAGTACCTATCGAATCCCGCCCGGAGTGCCGCCCACGGGCTTACTATTCGACTGCGGACGAGAGGTAAAAATCGAGTGGGAACACCCAGAACGAGACCCTTAGGAAGCCTTTTGAGGCCATTGTCGGTCATTACGTAAGCTTCTGATGAATTGGGACTGACCAACAGGTTGTCAAGGCCGAGCTCTTTGCAAAGTTCTAATCCCCAAGGGACTCGGTTAATAAATGCATCGGCGCCCTCGTCAACAGGTTTTCCGAGGAATTGTGTCGTGAGAATTTTTCCCCCTAATCGAGGTGAAGACTCAAGCAGAGTGGCCTCTGTCTCGGGGGAGTTCTTTCGTATCTCGCGCATAGCAACTAAACCGCTGATTCCCCCGCCTACAACTACAACGCGTCTGGTCATGGCTGTGACGGCTGGCGTCCCTCGTCGTGGACTAGGTGAACCAGCTTTTCGAGAATTTCAGGGTCGGTTTCGGGTAACACGCCGTGGCCGAGATTGAATATATGACCCGGTAAGCCATCGGCAGATTTGAGTATTTTCCTTGCTTGTTCTTTCACCACTGGCCAATCAGAAAGACAGATGGACGGATCCAGATTCCCTTGAACAGCTTTGTCTTTACCGATCCTGCGTCTGACCTCATTAATTGGTACTCGCCAATCTGCCCCAACAACGTCAGCTCCTGCAGCGCCCATTAGGGAAAGGATCTCTCCAGTTCCCACTCCAAAATGTGCGCGAGGTACACCTAAATCTTCCAGTTCAGCGAAGACTCTTTGGCTGTGGGGAAAGACGAATGTTCGATACTCTTCTAGGGAGAGAGCTCCTGCCCATGAATCAAATAATTGCACCGCGCTCGCTCCGGCCAGTACTTGAGATCTCATGCTTGCTATTGCAATGTCGGCGAGACACGTCATGAGTTGATCCCAAATTGCGGGTTCTGAATGCATAAGAGACTTTGTGCGCGCGTGATTTCGAGAAGGTTGTCCTTCGACTAAATAGCTTGCGATTGTGAAAGGCGCTCCTGCAAAGCCAATCAATGGAACTTTAAGCTCGCTGCTAAGAATTGCAACGGTTTCGATTACATAAGGTGTATCGACTGAGGGTTCAAGCGCACGCAGCCTCTTCAAGTCTGTTCTGGTACGAAATGGTTGGTCGACTTTCGGGCCGAGCCCGGGCACAACGTCTATGCCGAATCCGATGGCGTTTATAGGAGTGACTATGTCCGAAAATAGGATCGCAGCATCAACGTTGTAACGTCTCACTGGTTGCATAGTGATTTCGGCTGCGAGAGCAGGATTTTGTATTGCGTCGACAATGCTTCCCTCGCCGCGAATCGCACGGTACTCGGGAAGCGAGCGACCGGCCTGCCTTTGAAACCAGACCGGTACATGCGAACTAATCTCGCGTCGACACGCCGTTAGATAGGCGCTTTCAGACAAGGCGTGGCTCGGATGGGCTTTTGGTAGAGGCATTACATTGTTGACGCTACCGCCTGGAAACCGGTGTCGATCTGAAATTTCGATTGAGAGATCTGTATGCTGGTTTGTTCTCTAATTTGGTGATTTGCGAGTGACACACCCTGAAATCGCAGCTGAACAAGCCCATATCGATCGTGCGCATTTGTTGCTGGATCAGGCGCGCGAGCGAGCGCGGCAACTGCGAGGAATGGTTGAGGTTGGCCGTGGCGGCACTACTCAAGCTCGCTACGAGCGCGACGTCATTGAGGGAAGCGTTCAGAACCGCCTAGGGCAGCTTCAGTTGGGTTCAGCTTCCCTGATTTTTGGCCGAATTGATTTCGAAGCTGACGATCGCTTTTATATTGGCCGACTGGCGGTAGCCGACGAAAATCAGGAACCGGTTGTTGTCGACTGGCGTGCCCCGGTTGCGGAACCGTTTTACCGTGCGACTGGACGAGAGCCGATGGGTTTGATTAGACGCCGGCATTTTATTAGCCGCGGTAAAGAACTCTTGGATATTGAAGACGAACTATTTGATCTTGATCAACTCGATGACGGCTTTCAAGGTCATGGGGCCTTATTGGCTGCCTTGGACCAAAACCGTGACGGGCAACTGCGGGATATTGTCTCCACGATTCAGGGAGAACAAGACGAGATAATTCGAGACCCTCTTAAAGGCCGGGTCATTGTGCAGGGAGGGCCCGGTACTGGCAAAACGGTCGTCGCATTGCACCGAGCAGCCTACCTTTTGTATACCCACCGGTTCCCTCTCGAAGGACAGGGAGTACTCGTAGTAGGCCCTAACCGGCTATTTCTGCGTTACATCGAGCAGGTTCTTCCTAGCTTGGGCGAAGCGGGTGTTTACCTGACCGTGCTTGCCGATTTATTCGCCGACCTCTTTGATGATGTTCGAGTGGTGCTTCCCGATACTGCTGAATCGGCGGCTGTCAAAGGCAGCGATCGAATGATTGACGTTCTCGAGAAAGCGGTTCGAGACAGAGAGCGTCCACTTAGAAACGAGCTGGTCGTCGGATTTGGATTAGTTCGCTTGCGAATAACGGTTGATGCATCTCGCCAAATCATTCGAGAAGCGAGGAGACGCTACAGACGACACAACGCAGCGAGGCGCTACGTGGAGCAAGAGTTCTTTTCGATCCTCGCTAAATCCCACCCTTCAGAACCAGATCCTGAAAATGTGCAATACAAGTTAAGGCGCGACCCGAGAGTAATGGAGGCGTTGGAGAGAATGTGGCCGGTGCTCACCCCGAGCCAAATGCTCCGAGACCTCTATGGCTCTAATGCCCTATTAGCATCTGCAGGCAGTGAAGTGCTGAGTGAAAGCGAATGGCGCTCTCTTTCGCGTCCCCGAGGTAGCGGCAGCGCCGACTACCGATGGAGCGATGGGGATGTTCCGCTGCTCGACGAAGCTTATGCACGATTGGGCCCCCGCCTTGGCCGGGATCGAAAGGCGCGTGACCCAGAAGTAAGGACGTTTGGCCATATCGTCGTAGACGAAACCCAAGACCACACTCCTATGGCGCTTCGGATGATTGCCCGGCGCTCGTTGAACGGCTCAATGACGCTTGTAGGTGATATTGCGCAAGCGACAGCCCCTGGAGCTGCAGCAAGCTGGGAAGAAGTTCTAGCGCATCTTCCGGTAAGCACTCACCAGCCGCGCGTGCGTGAACTAACGCTGAGTTATCGGATTCCAGCCCCGAACCTTGAATTAGCAAACAAAGTCCTTGCAGCTGCGGCTCCGGGTTTAGCTACACCGAAGGCAGTCCGATCAGTTGGTAGCTTGCCTCGAATAGTTGACGTTGGAAATGACACAAGAGTTACGGCTGAAGAATTAGCAAAGCGAGCTGTTTCCGTAGTGGAAGAAGAGTCCTTAACGCTGGGCGGGGGATCTGTCGCAATTATCGCTCCCGAAAGTTTGATCGACTTTGTCCACTCGGAACTCGAGTCATCAGGCGTGGATTTTGGGCGAGCGACTACTGCGTCTAGAAATGTAAGTGGGCCTCTTCACCCTAAAATCGCGTTGGTGCCGGTTCAGTTAGTCAAGGGCTTAGAGCTCGACGGCACTGTGCTGATCGAACCAAGGGCTATTGTTGAGGAGGAACCTCAAGGCTTGCGCGCATTGTTTGTTGCACTGACACGGTCCACCAAACGATTGGCTGTGGTTCACTCTCTCCCGCTGCCTTCGCAGATGACATAGTCAAGGGCAGTTCAAGAATGACAGGAAGCTTGATAGGCGATCAACGTCTTAGGGACTAGGCGTATCCGAGCACTCGATCTACCGAAATTTCAATAACTGTTCTGTCAGCCCGTTCTTTGGGAACTCGATATCGCTGTGCGTATCGCTCTGTGCCCTCTCGACATCTCTCGATATCGTCGGAGACTACTGCGTTGCCCTCAAGGCTGAGCCAACGGCCGCCGTCGATTTGGCACACCACTGCCCGACTACCCGGAGAAGCCTGTAAAATTTTGGTTTTCATTGAACCGGACCACGTTATAACCCGAGCTAGCTGCGCCTCATAATCCCATGTAAAACCCACGGCAGTCACGTGCGGCGTTCCGTTGCTTCTGATGAGCGTCAGCGAGGCCAAATGACGTTCTATGAGGAAGTCATTAATTTCACTAGTCAGGTTTTGTGGATCTAAAGACATTATGAGTGTGCTATCGCGTCGAGGACATTTAGTCGACCAGCTCGTCGAGCTGGAAGAATCGCGGCAAACACTCCTGCGATTGCGCACATAGCTACGATGATCACAAAGTTCCCATATGGGATTCCGAAATCAGTTATAAACGATTCTGGGATTGCCTGAACAGCAATGAAACCCAGGAGAGTGCCGACAACTATTCCCAAGACTCCTCCAAACACCGCAATGATTATTGCTTCCCATCTGATCATGCGCCGAGTTTGCCGTCTAGTCATCCCGACGGCACGCAGAAGACCTATTTCCTTCGTTCGCTCGAAAACTGACAACATCAAGGTATTAACTATTCCTAGAACAGCGATGATCACTGCGAAGCCGACCAGCGCATTAACGGTGACGAGCAGGGTGTCGATTCGAGCCTCTATGGATTCCTGATATTCGGTCCGGTCTTGAAGAGTCGCTTCCGGATACTGTGAGGCGATCGCTTCAAGATTAGCTCTTACACTCTGAACGTCAACGTTGTCTTCTAGTTCTATGGCAGCGAAAAGATCGGACTGTACTGCCGGATCAAACGCTGACTCATAAGTGGACATGTCTATGACCCAGTTACCTAAAAGAGATCCGTCGTCGAATATGCCGACAACCGTTAATTCGGTTGATCCTGAGACTGGAAACTTGACAGGAAGCGACGCGCCAACTGATAACCCGAGGTCCTCGGCTGGGTCTTTGTGAACTAACACCCCGTTCTCTGACAAGCCTGAGTAGGAGCCCTGGATCAGAGATATGTCTATTACCCGCCCTAAACCTTCCTCCTGAGTTCCTGTAACGTCCTTTGACGCTCCCTCGACGCTCATCTGTGCGCTGCCCTGTCCTCCGCGGAAACCGACGGCGATTGCGACTCCGTCAACTGTTCGGATTTCGTCGATTAGCTGTGGGCTAAAGCCCCAATTGCTGGGTTCGCTCTCAACGAAGAAGTCGGCGCCTAAAGAAGAGTCCAGCATCGAAGAAAATGTTTTCTTGAAACTTGTTCCGACGACCAGAACCATTGCAACAAGTGCTAACCCGACCATAAGGGCCGATGCGGTAGAGGCGGTCCTTCTAGGGTTTCTGCTGGCGTTTTGACGAGCTAAATTACCCGATGCTTTAGCCAAGCGACTGATTGGCCAACCAAGCAGACGCGCAGCAGGCTGAGCAACCAAAGTGCTTAGTAGCGAGACTGATATGAAGAGCAATAATGCGCCAACACCAAGAAAGGTAAGTTGCCTCGCTGCATCCGATTGACTTGTTGCGCCAAAGACAGTTGCGATAAGCCCGACTGCTCCAAGGGTCGACCCAATAACTGTCCTGCGACGCGAACTAGTCGCCCAGAGGGCCATGTCTTCCCGTAGAGCGGCAATAGGTGGTATGCGAGCGGCCTTTCTTGCCGGGGAGATTGAGGCTAAAAGGGTTACGCCAATGCCGACCACAGCCGCAGCTATCCAAGTTCTGGTCGCTATTACCAGAGGACCATCAGGTAGACCTGACCCATCTCCAGCTAGGGCGATTAATGCCTTGATTGACCAAGCAATACCCAGGCCCGCAAATAATCCAATAAGCGATGCAATAACTCCGATAACTGAGGCTTCGATGAGCACGGAAGATCTGATTTGCCTACCGGTCGCCCCTACCGCTCGCAGCAGTCCTAACTCTCTGACGCGCTGCCCGAGAACTATTGCGAACGTGTTGTTGATTATGAAGGCGCTAACGACCAGTGCGACGGCAGCGAAGACAAGCAGAGCGTTTTGGAAAATTGTAATGAAGACATCGAACTCGTCGCTGAATTCGTTGGCAACTACATCGCTGGTGACTGCCTCAAATCCAGTAGGCAGCTCGTCTGTTAGGCGTTCAGCGAGTTCGCTTTCTTCAACACCCGGTAGGGCTGCAACCGTTACTGCAAGGTAGGAATCTGGATAGTTGAATAGGCGCTGAGCGGTTGGGGTATCGACTAAGACGAATACCGCTCCGCCGCCGTTGTCTTGCCCCCACCGAGTAATGCCGCTAACAGTGAACTGTTCTTCTGGTTGGAGAGAACGAATTGAGATGTTATCCCCTACCGAGATTCCGTATTTTTGAGCAGTATCAATATCAACCATCGCCTCCCCATTGGAAGGTGCTTTGCCTTCGATCGTCTCGAAGCCGGTCAGTTCAGCTCTTTCCTCGTCAAAGTTGAATGCCAATGTGGGAGCCCCGCCTAATGGCTTGATCAATTTTTCTTCGAAAGAAATTCTCGGAAATCCTTGAATAACCCCTTCCGCGCCATAGACGCCTTCGGAGGAGCCGATCTGCTCAACAATCTCCTGCGTTACCACGGGTCGGCTGAAAGGGTCCCCTTGTATGGTCTCCACACCTCGAACTTGGATCCAGTCTGGCCCAGCTATCTCCACTGCAATCTTGTCGAAAACAGCCCGGAGACTATCCGCCAAAATGAATGAACCGGATACAAATGACACGCCTAAAACGACTGCAAAGGTCGTGAGGGCGAGCCTTATTTTTCGTGCAAGTAAAGAATTGAGGGTGAGTTTGAACACCTCAGTCGCCCAAGTTTTTCATGGTGTCAAAAATCTGATCAGCGGAGGGGTCTCTGAGTTCTTGAACGATCTTTCCATCGGCTAAGAAGACGACTCGATCGGCATAGGCCGCTGCCGAAGGGTCGTGGGTGACCATAACAATGGTCTGTTCTAAGTCATCAACTGCTTGTCGCATGAATTGGAGAATTTCGTTTCCAGTCGTGCTGTCTAGATTGCCAGTGGGCTCATCGGCAAATATTATTTCAGGCTGACCGGCGAGTGCTCTCGCAACGGCGACTCTCTGCTGCTGTCCGCCGGATAGTTCGTTTGGCCTGTGGTCCAAACGGTCTCTTAATCCCACCGCATCAATTACTCGTTCGAGCCATTCGGGTTCGAGAGCGGAGGCACCTAACTTCTGCGGTAGTGAGATATTTTCTTTGGCTGAGAGTGTTGGAACAAGGTTGAAGGCCTGGAACACAAATCCCACGCGGTCTCTCCTCAATAGTGTGAGAGCTCTTTCAGATAGTTGACTTACGTCAGTTTCTCCGATGTAGACAGTTCCAGAACTCAACGTGTCAAGACCCGCGAGGCAATGCATCAAAGTAGATTTCCCAGAGCCTGAAGGTCCCATTATCGCGGTGAACTCTCCTGATAAGAGATCTAGAGAAAGTTCGTTTAGCGCGTGGACTGTAGTTTCGCCGGAACCGTAGGTCTTGGATGCATTAACGGCCCGCGCTGCGAGCTGGGTGATCGTAGGCATGAGGGAACTCTATGGCTCAAAGCAAGAGACTTTGACATTTGAAAACTTATTTGGAGACTTTTCTTGAAGTCCTCAACGCGCTTGGTGAAGGTCATCCTTAAAGGATTTGTTTGTGCGATCTGTCTTGGAGTGAATAGATCATCAAAGTTGACTCGCTGTTGTTCTGCCGGGACGGTAGGGTCATCATTCATGGCGGAGCGCGTACTGGTCACAAAGTTGGGGCTTGATGGACACGACCGCGGCGTGAAAATTGTTGCACGAATCTTGCGAGATGCAGGCTACGAAGTCATCTATACCGGCTTATTCCAGACACCAGAAACTGTAGTTGCAGCTGCAATTGATGAAGATGTATCTGCTATTGGTGTTTCGATGCTTTCAGGCGCGCATGAGGCCCTGCTACCGATGGTTACGAACGGGCTAGCAGAAGCGGGGGCATCCATACCTGTGATACTTGGTGGAATTGTGCCCGAAACGGATTTCGACTCGATGTACGAGGCTGGTGTTGCGCGAGTTCTCACCCCGGGAGCCACCGCCGAAGAGGTTGTAGAAGCTGTGCGGGGAGCAATCGAAGAGTCGCACATTAGCTAATCATCTGCCGCGAACCCGGGCACTCTTGTATTCTCTAGCATGTGATTATTGAACGATTCGGAGTAGTTGGTTGCGGCCTAATGGGTTCTGGTATCGCTGAGGTTGCTGCTCGCAGCGGCTGCGATGTCAAAATCGTGGAAAATAATGATGGTGCTCTTCAAGCGGGAATGCAGCGCATAGAGAAGAGTCTGGATCGTGCAATGCGCGCAGGAAAGCTTAGCGAAGAAGACCACGCCCAAGTCATGGGCAATATCTCGTTTTCTACTAAGTTGCCAAGCCTGGCTGATCGCGAGTTTGTTGTTGAAGCAGTTGTCGAACAGGAAGAAGCCAAGCTCGAAGTTTTCCGTCGCCTGAATGATGTCGTTGACGACCCTGATGCCATTCTTGCGAGTAACACATCTTCGATTCCAATTATGAAACTTGCAATGGCAACCAACCGGCCACAGCAAGTTATCGGCGTACACTTCTTCAATCCAGTGCCGGTAATGGGACTTGTCGAAGTGATTTCTTCCCTTCTTACAGGCGATAAAACGGCAGCCGTGTGCCAAGAGTTCGCTGCTGATCAACTGGGGAAGCGAGTTGTTAGCAGTCAGGACCGTGCGGGCTTTGTTGTCAACGCTCTGTTAATTCCTTACATCCTCTCTGCGATTCGAATGATGGAATCAGGATTTGCTAGCGCCGAAGATATAGATGCTGGCATGGTTCTTGGTTGTAACCACCCGATGGGTCCCTTGGCGTTGTGCGATCTAATTGGGCTGGACACCACTATGGCGGTCGCCGAGTCTTTATACGAAGAGTTCAAGGAGCAGCTATACGCTCCGCCTCCTCTCCTGAGTCGAATGTGTGATGCTGGCCTTCTAGGTCGGAAGAACGGTCGAGGCTTCTATCGTTACAGTTGAGTCCCGCTTGCTAACCTCCGGACAGGTTTGGGGGCGATCTTTATGAGTGACACCGATGTAGATGGTATAGACGGACTTCGCGTTGCCGAATGGTTTTTAGAGAATGTGCCGGCCGCTGTGCCGCCACTCCGCTATGAACTGATTGCTGGAGGGCATTCAAATTTGACCTACAGGGTTCGGGATGCGTTGGAGGCAAGCTACGTATTGCGTCGACCGCCCTTGGGTAACGTTCTCGCCACAGCCCACGACATGGCGAGAGAGCATCGCATTATCAGTGCTGTTCACATAACGGATGTGCCCGTGCCGGAAACTTTGGGGGTCTGCGAAGACGTGAACGTCAACGGCGCCCCCTTTTATGTAATGGCGTACGTCGACGGAGAAGTGCTCCACAGCGATGTCGAAGCGAGCCTGATTCCTATATCGGAAAGAATCGACCTCAGTCGGCGTGTTGTAGAAGTGCTGGCAGAATTGCATTCAATTGAACCGGATTTAATCGGCTTAGGGGATCTCGCTAAGCGCGAAGACTACTTAGGTCGTCAAATTCGGCGGTGGACCAGACAATGGGAGCAATCTAAAACTCGCGAGTTAGACACAATGGAACGCGTTCAAATGCTTCTCGAGGACAAAAAGCCGACACAGATTGGTTCCACAATCGTTCACGGTGATTATCGCCTGGGGAACATGCTTAGTCGTGGCGGCGATATTAGAGCAGTGCTTGATTGGGAACTTTGCACTCTAGGTGACCCCCTGGCCGACGTTGGATATTTGCTCAACAACTGGGTAGACCCTGACGAGGCGCCAGCAGGGTCTAGTGCTCCGACGCTAGCGGGTAACTTTGCCTCGAGAGACGAACTTTTAACCTGGTATGAGAAAGCATCAGGGAGAGACATCTCGAACGTAAATTACTACCGAGCTTTTTCGTATTGGCGGCTCGCAGCAATTGTCGAAGGCGTGCTGAATAGGTACCTCAAAGGCGTCATGGGCGACCAGGAAGATGTCGATCTCAATGAATTTAAAGAACAAGTCGAAACCCTTTCAACGTCCGCACTGGAATTCCTGAGCTAATCCATGATTTAGATTTAGTTACACAAAGACTCAGTGAGACACACACCCGATCCCGCTGAGAATCAAAGCACGGATAGCATCCTTAGCGTGAGTCGCGAAACGGAATCTAGGTCTGGACGTTTCTTTTTAGGAACGGTTCTTGGCGCAATCGTCGGTGCTTTGGTAGCTGGCCTGATCGTGGTGAGTTTGGGCGACCCGCAACGGATTTACGTGACCGAGACTGCTGAGAGCAAAATAGAGATCAATAACGATTCAGCCACCGACTCAGAGGCTCTTTCTACGGCCGTGGCGTTAGACGATGAAATGATGTCCGGTGCAGAAATTACGCCCCGCGTAGAGACCACCAACGATGGAAGACTAGACGTAAAGGCTGTTCTGGCAGCAGTAGCGCCAACCGTTGTTCAGATTGAGATAGAGACTAGCGATGGAGTCTTCGGTGGCGGCCAAGGCACAGGCTTTATCATTAGCAGCGCAGGTCAGGTGGTCACCAACGCTCACGTCGTCGAAAACGCCACCGATATACAGGTCATGCTCTACGACGGAAGCGTCCTGGAGGCCGAGTTAGTGCAGCAGGACCCGACCCGAGATCTGGCGGTACTTCAAATCGAAGGTGAAGATTTACCAGCTGCCCGGCTGGGCCTTTCCGCTGATGTTGAAGTGGGTGACGAGGTGCTGGCGATAGGAAATGCGCTCGGTCTAGGAGATACACCTACGGTTACAACGGGTATCGTCTCGGCGTTAGAGCGCGAGTTGCAGCTTTCGGGAAGTCGCCTGACTCGCTTGATTCAAACAGATGCGGCAATTAATCCTGGGAACTCCGGCGGACCATTGGTAAATGCGACTGGAGAGGTCATCGGAGTTAATACAGCAATTGCCGGAAATGCAGAAGGTATTGGCTTCGCTATTTCAATTGATCATGCACGACCTGTAATCGAAACGCTCCAAACCGGTGAAGTGCCCAAACGGCCGCTCTTGGGTGTCAACATCATTGATGTCGAAATGCTTGATGAGACGTCTCGAAATCAATACGACATTTCGGAAGAAGTAGAACAAGGCGTAGTCATAGTTGCCCTTGTTGAGGACGGCGCAGCAAACGCTGCGGGTCTCAACATCGGAGAAGTTGTTACTGAGTTTGACGGTAAAGAAATCAAGAGTGTTCAAGATCTAGTCGCTGCTGTTCGAGATAGCGAAATAGGCCGCATCGTAAAGGTAACCGTCATCAGTAACGACGGAACTGTGCGAAAAGTGAACGTCGAGCTCGGTTACACCGAAGGCGCTGGCGGCTAGGTCGCGAAATTAGGCCCGTATTTCCTGGTGCACGGATCGTTAAATTTCGCGATACTTCTTTCACGTAGATCTCACTTTGGAACGTTTGGAGTAATTATGTCGCCTCGGATTTTTGACACCGGAACAGAAGACTTACGAACTGAGATATCAGAGGGAGTAATGACAATTACTCTTAATCGCCCAGAACGGCGAAACGCGTTGTCCGACGCAATGCTAGAAGGTCTCATTGCTTCGTTGGCTGACGCGGAAACAGCAACTGATGTTGGGTCCGTTTTGCTAACTGGCGCCGGGGGAGCGTTTTGTGCAGGCGGAGACGTTAAAGGGATGGCGGCGTCCGGTGGCGAGGGAGGCGACAGTCCACTCCAATACGATGCACGAGTTCATTTGCAGCGACGTAGCCAGCGTGACACTGCGGGAAAACTCTATGAGCTTCCAAAACCCACTGTTGCAGTGCTTCCAGGCCCCGCAGCAGGCGCTGGGCTTTCGTTGGCCCTCTCTTGTGACCTGAGATATGCCTCTCCAAATGCAATTATGACCACTGCATTCGCGCGCGTGGGATTTAGCGGCGATTACGGGGGCACCTACTTCATGAGTCGGCTTATTGGCTCCGCAAAAGCCCGTGAACTTTACTTCCTTTCGGACAAAGTCACTATGGAGGAAGCAGAAAGTTTAGGTCTAGTAAATGGCGTGTTTGGTGAGGAGATACTTCAACAGGAAGCAGGTGCTATTGCGCAGAGATTGGCGCAGGGCCCGACTATTGCATACCGCTATATGAAAGAGAACCTTAACCGGGCAGTTAACGGCGAAATGGGTGAGTGTCTTGACATGGAAGCTGCCCACCACATCCATTGTGGGCAAACCGAAGACCACAAGGAAGCTGTACAAGCATTCGTTGACAAGCGGGAACCTACTTTTAACGGAAGATAGTAAGCCCGGTGAAGCGACCGACTTTGCGTAGGTTCACAAAGATAACTAACGACGCTTGGTACCTACGAATGCTTAGCGGCCCGTTCCCGATTGACAACATCAAACCCAAAGGCTCCCAAGCTACGCGCTAGTACCTAAATTTAGAGATACCTTCGGACTTGTGAGTGGCCGCACATTTATACACAACCCGGGACCTACTAATATCCCAGACCGGATCCTTCGCGCGATGGCGCAACCAGCAGTCGATTTTGCGACCGAAGAATTTGGCATGCTGCTTGATTCCTCGTTGAGAAAATTGAATCACTACATGAAAAATTCTGGTCCGTTAATCGGATACACCAGCACTGGGCACGGCGCCTGGGAAGCCACGGTTACTAATCTTTTTGACGTAGGAGAATCTATTCTTTTATGTGATAGCGGACACTTCAGTCACCGCTGGGGAGAGATGTGTGAGGCTCAGGGGCTGGAAGTTCATTGGTTTGACACAGGGCTGCGGCACGGTGTGGATCCTGAAGCTCTAACTGAGGTGCTGTCCACTGAAGCAGGGAGAAATATTAGAGGAGTATTGGTTGCGCATACCGAGACCTCGACAGGAGTCACGTCGGACCTCCGAGCTATTCGGAAAGTTTTAACTGATCTTGATCACTCCGCATTGCTGGTTGTCGATTCGATTGCATCTTTCGGATGTACCCCTTTGGAGGTAGACGAACTAGGTGTCGACGCTTGTTTAGCTGTTAGCCAAAAAGGTTTAATGATGCCAGTAGGGCTGGCGTTCACCGGGATAAGTGATCGAGCTGTTGAGGCGGCCTACGCCAACAATCGGCACAGATTTTACTGGGATTGGAGAAGACGACTTGAAGCTGAGGGCTACAGAATGTTCTGCGGTACTCCGCCGATACACCATGTCTTTGGACTTGCCGAATCGCTTACGATGATTAAAGAAGAGGGTGGTATAGATGCGGTCACTGATCGTCACCATCGACTGGCAGAAGCAGTTCGCCGAGCGGTATCGGAATGGGCAGCTGCGGGCGAAGTTCAGTTCAACGCTCTCAATCAAAAAGAGCGCTCGAACAGTGTGACCTGCGTTCGACTTGCAGAAGGTCATGACTCCGAGAAGGTAATCAAAGTAGCTCGCGAAAGGTTTAATTTGACGATGGGAAGAGGTATAGGGCCACTGGCGGGAAAGGCTTTTCGAATCGGTCACCTCGGAGATCTCAATGAACCGATGATTTTAGGCGCGCTTGGGGCGGTGGAAGGATCTCTACGGGTTTGCCGCGTTCCCATCGGCGAGGGAGGCTTACAGGCAGCCACTCAATACCTAGCGGATATGGAACGATGAGTGTCGGTGGTTGAGCCACTAAATACGAATGTAAGAATCAGCCTCGTTGACCAGATTCACGATTCTCCTCTAGCGATTGTGATAGCGGTAACCGGTGGGGGAGTTGCATCTGTGTCGGACCTTCTGCTTGTGCCAGGTGCTTCTCGCACCGTCTTGGAGGCTCTGATTCCGTACTCGTTTGAGTCGCTTTCAGGTTTCATTGGCCGTTCCCCTGATCAAGCTGTCTCGCAAGAGGTTGCCGAGTCGATGGCTCTAGCTTGTTTGGCTCGGGCAGAGGAACTTATTCAGAGTTCCGTCCCAGTAGCAGGGGTTTCCTGCACGGCAGCTTTAGTAACCGATCGCCGACGACGCGGCGACAATAGAGCTCACATCAGTATCGCCACTCGCGAGGGTGTTGTATCGGTAAATCTCTCTCTTGAAAAGGGACTTAACGATCGCGCAACCGAAGATCGAATAGTTTCAGACAATATTCTTCTAGCTATTAGTGAGGCTGCTCAGGTCGCCGAATAGCCAACTTTAGGCAAGACTTGCACAATGGCGCGACGCAGCAAACATCACCTTCCGCAAACAGCAAGCCAGTTTGATGCTGACTGGTTTACTTCGGTGCTCGGCGCTCAGTACGGTGCAGCGATAACGGACGTCAAATCCCAGACGATCGGTGAAGGTATTGGTTTCTTAGGGGAGCTGCACCGCTGCGAATTGACCTGGGATAGACCCGTCAATGCGCCGGATGCTGTCGTCATAAAAATTCCCTCCAAAATCCAAAAGAACCGATCCCTCGGCGAAGGCTTAGCCGTATACGAAAGAGAAATCAGGGTTTACTCCGAAATGCGACCTTGGTTGGGTATCGCTATGCCTGAATTTGTATACGCAGACTGTGATCCGCACCCTGCGCCCTGGCTTGAACCTCTGTTTGTATTTTTGTTTGAAAAATTGTGGATCCGTGGGGTCAGCCGGGTCCTTGATCTTCTGTTGCTGATCGGTGCTAAAAGCTCGCGAAGATACCTGCTCATGATTGAAGCAATCGATGATGCTCGAGCTCCACAACAGGTAGAGGGTGGATCGATCGAGGATGCTTTGTTGGGTCTCGAGACGCTGGCAAGGTTTCACGCGAATAACTGGATGGATTCTGAACGAAGAGATGAGCATCCCATTATTTGGAGTGTGGGGCATGTGCCAAAGGTGGCCCAAGCAAGCTACCGGCGGAATCGTGACGCGTTTATGAGTCGTTTTGGGTCACTCATTGGTGACCAAATGGTGGCCAAAATGGACGAAGTCCAGAGGCGTCTTCCCCATCTGTGTTCACTTATGGAACGTGAGCCATGGACTTTGTGTCACGGGGACTACCGGCTCGATAATTTGATGTTCCGTTCGAACGGGGAGACAGTCGTCCTTGATTGGCAAAATCTTTCATGGGGGCGACCCGGATGGGAAGTTGCATATTTCATAACCACTGGCTTAGACCCTTACTATCGATCTGAAGAACAAGTGATGTTGGACCGTTACCACGAAGTCTTGGTTGAAGCTGGAGTAGACGACTATTCGTATAGCGACCTCGTCGCAGACGTAACGATCGCTAAGGCCATTCTTGCTCACCGAATGGTAGCTGGCGACGATCTTCTAGATACTGAAATGGTGAAGACCGAAACAGAGTTCATTGAGGTGCTGGTGAAACGTGTCATTGGTTGGGTCGACCTCGGTATTTAGACCATAATAAATTCAACTGAATAAATCGTCGCCTATTCCCTCGGCGACCTCCTCTGGCTCCAGGCCCGACAGTTCTGTCCATACCTCAAAGTTGTGTTCACCCAAGTACGAGGGGGATAGGCGTTCAGTGGGCGGTCTGACGCCGTCGATCAATGCTGGGAAACTATCTATAGTGCGTTCCCCGAAAACATCATGATCTACCTGTCTCCAAAACCCACGGTCGGCTAGCTGAGGGTCGTCTTCGAGAAGGTGACCAGCATTTTGAACTCTGCCAGCAGGTATGTGCGCCTCTTGTGCAAGACGCTCCACTTCTGAAGATGTCCGATACTTAACCCAGTCATTAATCGCCTCGTTTATAAGTGACCTCTGGCTCCTACGTTCTTTCTCTGAAATGTCTGAAAGTAATCTTGGGTCTCGTATCAGCTCGCAAAGGCGCTTCCATTCGGAATTGTTTGTGGCTGAAATTGCGACGAAGCCATCGGAAGCCCGAAAAACTTCGTTAGGCACATGATCGTGAAGGCCGTCTTGATTGCCGTGAGGTTCGGCAATAGCCCCATTTGTGAGGCAGTCCAGAGCAGCGGGTCCGATGCTATAAGTGCCTACTTCTAACTGGGCCATGTCAATGTGCTGCCCTTTGCCTGATACGTCTCGCGCGAGCAGCGCTGCGACAGTCGATGTTGCCGCAGCGAAACCGGCTAGATGGTCGTTTAACGAAAAACCTGGCCCAACATCGCCTCGATCAGCAAAATTTGTTAAGTGTGTGATGCCGCAAATTGCGTGAACCGTGGGCGCGTATGAAATGACGTGGCTCCAAGGACCATCGTGCCCGCATCCAGACATCGACACGTAGACAAGCCCAGGATTCCATTCCTTAACTGTTTCCCAATCTAGGCCCCAACTCTCCAAAACTCCTGCGCTGTAATTCTCAATGAGGACATCGCATTTTTCTATGAGACTTCTAATTACCTCGACAGCCCTATGGTGCTTCATGTTTAGAGTTGCGCTGCGCTTACTGCGACCCCAAACGAAGTAATACGGGTAATCGGGTCGATTCACTAAAGTACTGCGCTCTTCATTTTGTACGCGAATGACATCAGCGCCAAGATCGGCCAGCATGCGAGTGGCGAAAGGTCCTGCTAACACCCAAGTGAGGTCGAGTACTCGCACACCCTTCAGGGGAAGCGCTGATTGTTCCGGCGACGGCGATCCATCTACTGAAATAGATGGGTGTTGGGACCACTGCTCCAGAATTGATGCCAATGGGGTGTCGCTACTTGCCGGGGCTGACGGCTTTCGAGACGGTGTATCCGAGAATCGAACCAGTCGGCCCGGTTGACGTACACCGGAAGCATCGTCCTCCGAAAAAAATCCTCGATGCAGAAATTGAGGGCTTGCGCAGGCTTCCTCTATGTTGTGCACTGCGCCGATCGCCACGTGTCGCCTCTGAGCATCTTCCCATAAATCCATAGCGTCGTGATTGCTGACCCAACTCCTCATAGTTTCCATAGCGTTATCAATGTCATCGAGGAGTTCTTCTACGTCGTAACCCAGCCAAGGCTTTCCCTCAGTGAACCCTTCGTCGACCATCATTTGAAACGCGTTATCGGGAGTAGGGGTAAGTGTGATCATCATGTGACCGCTTCGACACTTTGCAAGATCGTAGGCTCTCAGCCAGTGAAGTGCTCCCTGTCGTTCAGCGACCTTGGGAAGAGGTAAGACATCTTCAAACATCCATTGCATCAAAATGTTTTCTACGGAGCCGCTGAGCGTTTCGTGCATAGAAACATCAAAATATTGGCCTGTGCCTTCTCGCCGGCATCGAAATAAACCTGACAATGCGCACAAGACGCCCATGAAACCAGCGTAATTATGGGCTTGGCGGCCCCAAACATTCAGAGGCTTGTCCGGCAAGCCCCCAACAGACAAGAAGCCACCTAATGCTGCCGAAGTAAGGTCTGAACTTTCCCACTCAGACCTGGGGCCTGTTTGCCCGAACGGCGTTATTGAAACCTGAACCAAGCGAGGATTTGTGCTCTTGAGGTCAGAATGACCAATGCCCAACGCAGCGAGTTTTCCTGGAGCCTGGGTTTCGACGATGAGGTCAGCAACGCTTGCCAGAGCTCGATATTCATCGCGGCCGCTTTCTGTTGCAAGGTTTACTAGATGCCGTTCCTTGCCCCCGTCATACCACCAATCAAGTACCCCTCGGTCGCTGTTCTTCACCTCTCGACCGGATGAGCCAGCATCCGTTACGCGAACAACATCTGCCCCGAACTCGGTTAATAGCTTTGTCGCAAACCTTCCATGGTCATCGGTTAGGTCTATGACACGTACCCCCGAAAGAAGACTCATGACCGAATGAACTCCGCGGCAAATAACTCAATGGTCTCTCTTATCTGCTCAACGTCGCCTGTATTGCACGACAAGATTAGGTCAGTTGCTCCAGAGCTTTTGTATGCCTCGATGATGTCTAGATTGAGTCCTTCGAAGTCGCGCCGAACTTGAACGGGAAAATTATCTATTTGGCGCCCAACTCCTGCCGCTTCCTCCCGAATGACTTGCAGCCTTTTTGCGACACCGTCCGGAGAGATACCAAGCGGGTGCCAGCCATCGCCTATTTGTGCAACTCTACGGAGCGCAGGGCCGCGATTGCCGCCTATAACAATTGGTGGATGAGGGTCTTGCAAAGGTTTGGGTGAAGTAACGACATCTCGAAAGTTCCAAAAGTCTCCTTCGAAGGTTGCCTTATCTTGAGTCCAGAGCTGACGAAGAACTTTGATGAACTCATTACTGTATTGACCTCGACCCCCATAATCGGAGCCCAAGATTTCGTTTTCCTCTGGGAGACTTCCCACTCCTACGCCTATTGTTAATCGCCCACCGCAGAGGTGGTCGAGCGTCGCGACCTCTTTTGCTAGAACCATCGGATGGAGGTAAGGCATTACCAGCACGCTGGTACCTAATGTTGCTGTCTTAGTCTCTGTCGCAAGCCAAGTTAGTGTGATCATCGCGTCGTGGTACGGCGCTTGGCCTAGGCGTTCGTGCACGTACCCAACGTTAAGAATGTGGTGGTTTACCCACAAGGAGTCGAAACCACATCGTTCAGCGTCGACCCCTAACGCAATGACGTCGTGTGGATTTTCGACGCCAAAATTGTTCGGGAGAGTAAATCCAAATTTCATTGTTGAGCCCTCCTAAATAACGCATGTTGCGGCAAGGCTAGCGATAGAGGTGCCCCGCCGAGGTTGTCGAATTTGGTGACGGTCAAGCCCATTAGTTGTATAGGCGAATGACAAGCCGCTAGTTGGGTCGCAAAAAGCAATTTGGCCACCAACACCGTTGTGGCCGAATGCCTTCGGAGAACAGGTTCGTCCTAAACCTCTTCGGTTACTTAAGCCGTCGTCGCCAGCTAGCACAACGCCCAACCCTCGATTAGCGGGGACTCCCATTGGATCATTCAAGTGGTTATGCACTTCCCCTATTGCTTGTTTGAGCAGGGATGGATCCCATAAATTGTTCTGGTTGTGCAGGAGAGCTTGATAGAAATGAGCTAGGTCTGCTGCCCGGCCGTATCCGCCGCCACCCGGGACTCCAACTGTTCGGGTGTCGACGTCGTTAAAGCGAATAATCGTTTCGTCGTTTACTTCGCTCGGAGGCATCTCTCTCACGCCGAAAACGGCTTCGAGTTCATCTGGTGTGGCTTCTCCCTCACAAAGACTTAAGTCGGCAATTCCCTCCTGTTCGCCTGAGTCGAGTCCGAGAATTCTCGGTATCCCCAATGGCGAGGTAATTCGTCGGTGGACTTCGTCAGCATGTCCGTTACCAGTTACTTCGGTAATGACTTCGGCCAAAACCCAATGGGCACTAGTTGGGTGGTATTCGTATTTAGTTCCCGGTTCCCAGTTGAGCGTCCACTCGGCCATTCGCGCTCTCCGGGTAGCCGAATTTGACCAAACCTTGGGCCCCATTGGGGCATGGGGGAATCCTGAAGTGTGGAGCATTACCTGTTTAAGAGTTATGTTCTGTTTCCCATTTTGTTTGAATTCGTCGATAAATGAAGAAATGGGAGCGTCAAGACTAACCAGGCCCTCGCTGACCAGTTGCCAGATAACCGCAGCGACAAAGGGCTTTGTCGCCGAGAAGAAGCAGTACCTCGTCGTCGATTGAGCGTCGCCAATTGTCTGGTCGAGGATGATCTCGCCATCAAGGCCGATAGCAAGTTGGCAGCTGGGCAGTAACCCGTCTGCGACATCTTTGGTGCAACGCTCTACTAAAGCCTTGATTTGATCAGCGTCCGTTCGCCTATTTGCCATTCCATTGGCCTAGCACTCCTATGAGGTTAGTGTCGCAAAATTTTGAGATCACCCTGTCGCAGACTTACTAAACTTGCGTTCAGTAAGTCTGCGACATATTATGTGTGCGATCACTTTGAAGGGGTCTTCGGCCAACCAGGTGCGGCCGGAATACTGCGACGGAGTGTGACCGTTAGTGCCGCTTTCCACGGGGGAGGCGCTAACAGCAAAGGGGGGAAGCTGGACCGCTATCAGCGAGCAGCTACCGATCTACCCCAACGCACGGACAGCGATGGACCGGGCGCCCGAAACGGGTGTCCGGTCCTTGTGCGGTAAGACCGACTGTTTCGCGACTACGGTCGATTATCAGCGGGGAGGTTATGTGAACGATAATAAAGAAACTAAGGAACAAGTGCAGTTCGGATTAGCAATGCGGCGAGCTGACCAAGTTGCTGAGCAAGCGCGAGCGATTGAGGCGCTTGGCTATGACTATGCGACGACCGGGGAACACGTTTTCTTTCATGTGCCGTGCGCTAACGCGTTTATTTCGCTAGCGGTAGCAGCAGGAGCCACAACAACTTTGAAACTAATGTCCACTATCACCCTGCTTCCGTTATACCCGGCCGTTTTAGCGGCCAAGCAGGCCGCAGCTTTAGACGTGGCATCTGGTGGTCGCTTCCACATGGGAATCGGGGTGGGCGGCGAGCTTCCCAATGAGTTTGAGGCCTCTGGCGTGCCGGTATCCGAGCGCGGGGCAAGAACAAATGAAGCTCTTGAAATTATGAGGCGACTCTTCGTCGAAGATGATGTTCATTTTGAGGGTGAATTCAACCACCTTTCCGGCGTAACGCTCGAACCCAAACCTTCTCAGAAGCCTTCGCCCCCAATATGGATATCCGGTCGGAAAGATGCCGCATGGCGTCGGGCGGCGCGTTATGGCTCGGGATGGCTTCCCTACATGTACACCCCTGAAATGTTGGCTGAGTCCAATCAACGGATAGCGGAGTATCGAGCCGAAGAAAGTCATGATTCGCCAGTTGACCCCGGCCTGTTCATTTTCTTTTGCTGCCATGAAGACAACTCAATTGCAGTGGAATACGCCAATGAGCGGCTTTCGAAGCAGTACAACCAAGACTTCAGTTCAATGATTGACAAATATGCCATTGCAGGGGACCCGGATAGGTGTGCGGAACGATTGCGTGAATACATAGACGCAGGTGCTCGCACCGTAATTTTGAGCGCTGCTTCGCCCATGAGTTATGTCGAAACTGCTGAAAGCTTTATGGCTCAAGAAGTCCTACCTCGGTTCCAGGCCTAATCGGTTTTCGAAGGTGAAAGAGATGTCCTTGCAGTCTTCAAAAATATTTTTTGAGACCACTCTTACTCAAGACCGTATTACTCAAACGGTTGAGTCGGCTGAGTGGTCTGATCGTTTATTTGACCCGATCATTGATCACTGGGCCGCTGAACGCGGAGAACGGGTAGTAATAACGGATCGGCTGGGATCTATGTCTTGGTCTGAACTAGCTAGTCAAGTAGATGAAGTGAGCCGAGGTCTACTCGAACTCGGTGCGCGACCGGGAACTGTGGTTCAAATCCAACTCCCTAATTGGCGCGAGTTTCTCATCGCTGTGTCAGCCGTCGAGCGCATAGGAGGAGTAGTTAATCCCGTAGCCCCAATTTTCAGAGCCAATGAAGTATTGACTATGAGCCGTCTTGCCAAGCCATCAATCGTGCTTACGGCTAACAACTTTCGCGGCTTTGAATTGGGTGCAATGCACACGGGGCTTAGAGAAAGATGCCCGTGGGTTAAAGAAGTAATAACAACCGGGGACCGTCCCACGCCTGATGCTATGACGTGGGAAGACCTTCTCGAACAAGGACGATTTTCCTCTTACGACCGTGCTGCGGTAGACCTCATGCGACCTGGCACCAACGATGTGTGCGAAGTTATGTTTACTTCGGGCACCACAGGTCAACCAAAGGGGGTTATGCACACCCAAAATACTCTTAATGCAGCGGTGGATTCCTTTGCAAACACCATATGTGTTGACCTTGTTGCACCAACGGGAAACAGCGAGGATCGAGGATTCACATTCCACATGGCTTCGACGCTCGCTCATCAGACCGGCTACTTGTACGGCATCCGTGCCCCATTAACCATGGGCGGTCATGTTGTCCTTCAAGATGTTTGGGATCCCATACAGTTTGTTGAGCTCATAGAGTCTCACTCGATCCAAATTTCTATGGGAGCTACCCCCTTTCTCGCCGACGTCTTGGCCCTAGAAGACCTCGAGGAACGCAAACTAGATAGTTGGAAACGCTTCGTTTGCGCAGGCGCCGCAGTCCCTCGCCCTGTTCTTGAGGAGGCAGACAGTCGCCTCTCATGTGTGGTGCTGCCCGGCTGGGGTATGACCGAATGTGGATTGTTGACGGTCGGTCGCCCAGATGACCCCCTAGAAGTGAGACTTGCCGATGGACGTCCGCTCAAAGGAAACAGTGTTCGCGTCATTGACGAATTGGGCGAGCCTTTGCTCGGCACTGAGGGAGACCTTCAGTGTCAAGGCTCATTGCTTTTCATCGGATACGTGCAAGGACGGGAGCTGACTGAGTCGTCTTGGGATGGTCCTTGGTTTGATACTGGCGACCGAGCAGTCATGAACGATGACGGGTCAATCCGAATAACGGGGCGAAGCAAAGACATAATTATCAGGGGTGGCGAGAACATCCCGGTGAAAGAAGTTGAAGATCTCTTACTTCGCCATCCCCGGGTAGCAGGCGCAGCGATAGTCGGTAAACCGGACGAGCGGCTAGGCGAAATTGGTTGCGTCTTTATTATTTCCTCTGGCGAGGCGCCGTCGCTGGAAGATCTGCTCCGTTTCCTTGAAGATGAGGGCATCACTCGCCAATTTTGGCCAGAGGACATGGTTGTCGTTGAAGAATTTCCGATGACACCGAGCGGAAAAGTGCAGAAATATAAACTCCGCGAAAAGTTAGGTTGAGGCCCAGAGCACGGAACGGGCAATTATTAACTCCGGGCAGGGATGATTCCGTCAGCGGTGTAGGTGACCGTTGGATCCCAAATGAGCCAGTCGTAGACACCTATGGAGGCCGCAGCGTCTATTTGTGCCCTGACTTCGGCGGGCCCATATTTCACCCTCATAGAAAAATCTTGCAACCATGGAACTAGCGCGGTGTTGGTTCCGTCTAGTACTCGTTGGAAATCCATTAATGATGCTCTTGTAATGTCGTACGGCTGAGCCTCTGGATGGCTCACCCCATACTCTCCTCGCGACCAATGAGATGGATAAATCATTGGCGCCACATAGTCAACGTATTGAGCCATGCTCGCAACGTCCTGAGCTATGAACTCGCCACGAGTTGCTGAAATCCCGAATACAGAAACCCCTTGGAAAACCCCGAATTCGCGAAGAATAGTCTGAGATTGCCTGAGGAAATCTACAATTATTGGAGAGGGATCTTCTAAGCCAACCCCAGGAATATACATATTGTCGAGACGTCCTTCGGGCCGACGCATGTAGTCCCAAAGGATGTCGTCGATGCCTGCCTCAGCTGCCTCGCGCGCTATGTCGAGGTTGTACTGCTGCACGCCTGGATCGCCAAAGTTGGTAAAGCCGCCATATTTACTCAACATCTCTCCGTCCGGGCTCTGAATCACCCAGTCTTGGTCTCCTCTCGACCATGCATACTTTGCAAGAATTGGGTCTCGAAAGGCCACAATTCGGCCTATAACTCTGACATCTAATGCGTGGAGCTCTTCGATAGCTTCCCGGAGATCAAAGAGACTGTTGGCGGCGCCGCTCTCCATAGCAAGTGGAACTTTGCTGCTATAGCCCACAACCCCACTTTCATTTTTGAGGCTGATTTCGATTGCAGTCACTTTTCCCGCCTCAATCAAGTCAATAACTGATTGTTTCAACCCATCGTGAGCCCAAGCAGCGGCGCTTACGTGCACACCTTGCGTTCTTGGGTAAGCAATTGGAATAATCATGTTGAACGTGTTCGTGTTGCCAGCCCTGTCTACTGCCAATACAGATACGGGACCGGCTGGTGGCTCATCTAGCTCCAACACGAAAGAACCATCCTGTGTTTCGATTGGAACTCCACCGACCACTAAGGTCGCGCCCGGTTCCGAGCTGCCCGCGATTGTTACCGGTTCGTTCATCGGAACAGGATCTAACACCTTTGGCAGGCTGATCATCGGAGGGGTGTCATCGACCGTGAAATCTATAGCGCGCGATACTTGACCGTATAGGCGTCTCTGAACAACGAGCTTGAGCGAATGCTCACCCTCGGTAAGTGGTGGAACAACCCAAAGGATCTGATTTCCGTAGCGTTGCACCCCGCTAACAGGGAATTCGTCAAGTAGTAGCTGAGCGGAGCGAGCATTTGCGCCATTAACCGAAAAAGAGATTTGCGTGCCCTGAATTGAGCTCGGTTGGAGTGCTACGCCGTCCTCGATTCCGCCGATCTCTATGTCCACTTGCCTAATAGTTATCAACATCAGAGTTATGCCGACGAGAGTGATGATGGATGCTAAGCCGAACAGTAGCCATCGCGGTTTGCTTGGCTTTTGATCTGGTATTTGAATAGGGAAAAGCGGGCGGCGAATTGCTCTGCGATTTTGGCGAGTGGGCTTGGGATTTTTCTGCGCATATAAAGGCGGGTCCTTCTTTACCGGACGCCATGGAAAGCCCCAACCTTCAGCCGGATCGCCGACCTCCGTTGCAGCCTCTAAACCCAGATCCCCCCTCGTTAGCGACGGGCCTACTTGGCGACCGTGGGAGGTTAGCGACCAAGGGCCTTCGCCCAGCCCGGGAGTGTGTGGCATCGGGGCTGCAAGATCTGTCCGTTGCAGATGATCTAAGGCGTTGAGCGTGTCCTCGAGCTTGAGACCTGTTGCCTTGGAGAGTTCGCTTGGCACAGCGGTTCCATCACGTAATAGCAGGTGGCGCAGAACGACTTTGTGCTGCGGTGCGAGTAACGCCATCCTGACAAGTTAGTCCCCATAAATGAAATAGTTACATCGATGCCTTAGACGAGGCTTAGAGCTTCGTTCGGGTGTAACTTCCTCAGTGTGAGTAACGAAGAGCGCGAAATCCTTGATTGGACCAATTATGGTGCTGCGTCGCGAGCGCTGGCCAGCCTGGTGGCGGAGGACGAGTATCGTCCCGACATAATTCTAGCGATTGCTCGGGGAGGGTTATTTGTTGCTGGCTCTCTCGGTTACGCGCTTTCAGTGAAGAATTTATATGTCATGAACGTCGAATACTACACTGGCGTTGATGAACGGCTTGATGTTCCGGTTGTGCTGCCGCCATACGTGGATGTGGTTGATTTGCGCGATACGAAGGTCTTGATTGTAGACGATGTTGCAGATACGGGACATACATTGGCGCTCGTCCGAGAGCACTGTCTAGATGAGGTGGCTGAGGTTCGGAGCGCGGTTCTTTATGAAAAATCTCGTTCGGTGGTCGAGTGTGAATATGTGTGGAAATACACAGACCAGTGGATCAATTTTCCTTGGTCGACCGAACCTCCGCTTGTCAACCCTGAAGATGGAACCGTTGTTTTAGACGCCTAGTTTTCGGTCGAAGTGAGCTAAGTCTCTGCAGAGAGCAACTACTTTTCGTGTTTCGCAGTTACTGTCGTAGTTATGCCCCCTCGCACAAGCCACTCGGTTACCACCTCCATCGACTGGGGAGCTATTGCGTCGACCAAATCGTCCAAAATACGGTTCGTGATGCCTTCATGATGAACGCCTTCATTTCTGAAACTCCACAGGTACATCTTCAATGATTTCAGCTCAACTATGTGTTGGTCGGGAATGTAGCTGACGATTACGGTCGCGAAGTCTGGTTGGCCTGTAACAGGACACAGGCAAGTAAGTTCCGGAGTTTCGCAGCGTATTTCGTACGGTCTTCCCGGCCGCGGGTTATCCAGTACGACAAACTCTTTAGAGGGTTCGCTAGGCATTTGGCGCTCTCCTGTAAGTGGGCGAATGCATTATGACGCTACCGTTCGACAGAGTTGACCACTAAGTCGCGTCTGGGGGAGATCTTTATGGCTTCGGAAATTGTTATTCGATCCGCAGATCCTGAGGAATACGCAATTGTTGCGGAGCTAACGATGTCGGCGTATCGGCCTCTATTCGCGGAGATCGACATGCCCGACGATTTGGGTTGGTACGGGAAAGAACTAAGGGATGTGGAAGGACGGGCTAGCCGAGCTGAAATAGTGGTCGCAGAGCTAGATGAACAAATCGCCGGGAGCCTTGCCTACCATGATGACTACTCCGATGAAGTTAAGGCTGGCCAGCTCGATAACTATGCCGGACTTCGAGTGTTAGCAACTGATCCGCAGTATCAGGGACGTGGTGTTGGAGAAGCTTTAACTCGGTGGTGTATCGATAGGGCTAAGAGGGATGGAAGGGATGCCCTAGTCCTAAATACGACTGATTACATGGAGGCTGCGCAACGTCTCTACCGTAGGCTCAACTTCGAGTTGTTTCCTGAAATTGGTTATTCGATTGGAGGATCCCAACCGGTCGAAGTGCTGGGGTTCCGCTTGACTCTTAAGGACTAGCTTTGAAGAAGCGTCGCATTGTTCTCACAACGGCTGCCCTATTAATCGTCATTGGTGCCATGGCCGCATACGGGGTTTGGAGAGTAATCTCGAACGCCCCAGACGAAGTGTCGCTGGATGCGGCTGTTGCGTCCCTTGAAACGAGCGAAGTTGTTGGCCAGGATTTATCGACCGAGGGTACTTGGATCATTGACTCAGACTCTGGCAGCTTTACATTTGAAGAGGCATCGGGGTCTTTCGTTGGCTTCAGAATAAAAGAAGAGTTGGCGCGAATTGGCAAGATCACAGCTGTCGGGCGGACGGGCGAAGTCGACGGCGAATTAAGAATTGGTGCAGGAGAACTGCAGTCGGTTTCCGTTTCCGCCGATTTGTCGACATTGATAACAAACGATTCTCGGCGAGATAGAGCTGCGCGTAATGCATTGAATGTTTCGGAAAACCCCATTGCTAGCTTTTCGATGGATAAACCCGTTGCGCTTTCTGCTACTGATGGATCAGCAGTGTCCTTGAAGGTTAAAGGTGAACTACTTATTAACGGGATTGGTCGCGAAGCCGAGTTCGATCTCCAAGCTCAGCTTGTGGGCGAGACAGTAGTAGTGGTTGGCTCGACAGAGGTGGTGTTTGCCGACTATGACGTTGAGGTTCCCTCAGCAGTTATTGTCGTATCGGCGGAAGACCATGGGGTCGTCGAATTTCAGTTGCTATTTGTGCGACCGTAGGCCTTCATTCGCGCATCATTTCTGCTTTACCGACTCCGTTCCCATCAAGCGTTTGATCGTCAACAAGGTTCACTGTCACCTTAATTAGTTCACCTGAAAAAGCATATGGAGACTGGTAGAGCGATACGGCGGTTCCTCTGTCCAGACCGATATCCAAACCGGACCAAGAAATCATCAGAAAGAAAATATTTTCGGTTGTGTGAGTTGCAACAGTTGACCCGTCGATAAGCAGACTCCCGACTCCTGTGGTGCCCTCGGTGCCTCTAGACATGTGGAAACCTAAAGTCGTCGAACCTTCGGGTACAGGATTTGGTGATCGGACGATTTGATGGCTTCCCCCGATGTTGAGATCGTGCACTAGATGACCATCTCCATCCAGATAGAGGCTGTAACCCGAAGTTGCGTCGCCGTGAGCTATAAGCACTCCCGTGATCAAACCCTCGGAGGGCTGAATATGTGCATCTAATTGATAGCTGCGGCTTCTTAGGTCGGGTGCAACGTCGCTTGGTAAGTGGCCCATCCCCTTCCAAAATGTGAAATTGGTTCGATGCCCGAGGTGGCGCTCGGCATTTTCGGCGAATCTCTCTGGAAAGCGATCATCAAGAGGTAGGACTTGATACAAATGCGCTTGTTCCCACCACAAGCTGATCATCTCCTCTAGCCGTTGGGGGTCTGCGTCCGCAAGGTCAGATATTTCGTTGAAGTCGTTGGTCAGATCGAACAGTTCCCACTGATCGTTTTCATAAGGTGATCCGGGTGCGTGGTAGGCGACGGCCTTCCAACCCCTATGCACAAGACCTCGGTGGCCAAACATTTCAAAGTATTGAGTGGTCTTGCCTGTTTTAGCTTCCGGATCCTTGAACGACGAAGCGAAGCTGACGCCCTCTATTGGCTTTTGGTCGAATCCCTTAATCGTCGCTGGAGCTTCGATAGCTATGCAGTCCAGCAAAGTTGGGACCACGTCGCTGGCGTGACAGAACTGATGTCTAAGTCCCGTGTGTTTAATTCCCCGAGGCCAGTGGATGATTAGTGGATCCCTCACGCCTCCGCCGTGGGTGTTCTGCTTGTAGCGCCGAAGTGGAGTGTTGGCAGCCATTGCCCAACCCCAAGGAAAATTCGAGTGGGTGTCAGGTCCGCCGATGTCTTTAAGTCGTTCAACTTTCGTTTCCAAGGATTCTTCAACGCCGTTGAACGGACCCATCGCATTGACGAAACCTAGAGGGCCGCCTTCCTGGCTCGCTCCGTTATCTGAAAGAATGAGGATAATCGTGTTGTCGAGCTCCCCTGAAACTTCAAGGTGATCGACTAGGCGACCCAGATGTTGATCTGCATGATGCAACATGGCCGCATAAGCAGCCTGCAGGCGGGTTGCCACTTTTCTAGTTTTGTCGCTCAGATCCCGCCAAGCTTCAACAGAGTCGTTTCTAGGCGGGAGTTCGGTTCCTGCTGGCACGATTCCTAGCTCGCGCTGGCGGTTTAATCGTTCCGAACGCTCGACGTCCCAGCCACGCTCAAATTCATTTTCATAATGATCAATGAGCGCCTTTGGTGCTTGGTGCGGTGCATGGCAAGCGCCAAGGCCGATGAATGTCATCCACGGGACAGTTGGAAGGCTGGCCTGATGTGATGCGATGAACTCGATTGATTGGTCAAAGAGATCTTCGGTTAAGTGATAGCCAGATTCGTAATTACCGGGCGGAGAGATGTGGGTGTTATCGCGAATAAGCTCTGGGGAGTAGTGGTCGGTTTCAGCATCCAGGAACCCGTAAAAACGATCAAAGCCACGACCAAGCGGCCACCCGTTGAAGGGCCCAGTGGGACCGGATTCTGTTAACGGTGTGACGTGCCACTTCCCGACCATGTAATTCCTGTAGCCGTTCAACGCCAGAATCTCTGCGAGAGTGCCCGAGTCGCTAGATATCTTTCCTCGGTAACCGGCATATCCATTATCAAAATTAGCAAGACAGCCGACTCCCACCGAGTGGTGGTTACGGCCCGTTAACAAAGAAGCTCTGGTGGTCGAACACATTGCCGTTGTATGGAAGCCGGTGTATCGCAACCCCGCTTCGGAAATTTTGTCGATGAAAGGTGTGGAGATCGGTGAGCCGTAGCAGCCGAAATCGGAGAAACCGACATCGTCGAATAGCACCACGAGAATGTTCGGACTGTCTTTGGGAGGGGTCGGCGGTTTGGGCCATTGCGGACCCGACTCTTGTAAAGTCACGATCATGATCCTAGGAACAATCTCGGTTCCCGTGAAACATCCACGCTTGTTCTAGGTGCTGCGGGGTGTTGGAAGCCGCCAGGCGGCGATAGCGGCGAACACGAATGTAAGCGCGAGAACGGTGTAGGTAGCTGAATATGACCCGGTTAAATCAGCGAGTACCCCTCCCGTAATTGGACCTAAAACAGAAGCTGGACCGTAAAAGATGGTCATTGCACCAAATACCGCCGTGAAATCATGTTCGGCGACTTGATCGCGCACAAAAGCAGCCGTTAGCGGCGGAACGGCCATTCCCGCCATTCCGTAAAGAGCAGCAGCCAGCGTTGCTGCCCATGGCTGCCCCACTAACACGAGCAGGCACGTGGTAGCTCCAATTGTGGTCACCAGACACATAGTCTTAGGTCTTCCCAGGCGATCGCTGAGTCGCCCAAAGATTAGGGCGCCGAACACTCCGCCGACCCCCATCACTGCCCATAAGTGTGTCGTGAGTTCTCTTGAAAGATTGTGGTCATTTTCGAGAGATAGTCCGAAAAATTGGAACCAAGACGCTGCGACGAACGCGAACGCCATATAGAAAAATACTGCTAGTTTCCAATGCTCCAGTCGACTCACGGCTTGAATGCCGGCACCCAAAGGAAGCTTCGGAGAAACGTCCTTTCGAAGCGCAGCGTAAACAACGGCGAGAATAATTGCGCTTATTACAGTTTCAAAAAGCCAAACCTCACGCCATAAACCGCTGTCATTAAATGCGCTGCGAACGCTTGAAGTAGCGAACGGCACGATTATTGACCCGACGGCCATTGTCGCTGTTAAGGACCCCATTACGGCGCCCCTTTTATTTGCTGGAACATTTGTCGTTGCAATAATCGGCATCGTTAGCCAAATCCCCGCGCCTCCTAAGCCTGCTAGCGCGGTCCCAAACATCAGTTGGAGAGGGTCTGAGGCAAGTCCTAACGAAACAAGTCCGGTCATCACTATGCACAGACCAAATTTCAGTAGCACCGTTGGGCTTACCTTGTTGGCGAGGTAAGTGACAGCGACGACACCGCATAAATATGCGCCCATATTTACAGACCCGATTGCTCCCGATGACGTTGCACTCAAGTTCATGTCATCAGCGATTGCTGGCAGAAGAAGCGGCATTGTTCCGCGACCGAAGGTGTGTGAAACTACGCCTGCGAGTGTGACCAGGATGACTCTCGTCCAACTCATATGCGTTATCGGGTTAATATCAAATATGGATGGCTTGGGACCGCTGCGAGTTGAGTCCGAGTCCGCCGCAGTGGGGAGATTGATCTTTTGTGCCACGAAAACGCCCCTGCGATTAATAACGCCCTGCGCCGCAGTCGTTGACATCAACTTATTGAATAGAAGAGAGACTCGCCACCCTGCCTTGTGCGCTAGTGGCCACTTTCGAAAAGAACGGGGAGCTTCTCTGGTCCCCAGATCCCATTTTGCATGGGCTTCCAGGAAATGTCGCCGTTGAGTTCCAATCCGGGCAATCGGTCAGCGATTACAGTGAAAGCTTCTTGCAATTCTGCTCTGGCTAGAAAAGCGCCTAAGCAGTAGTGAATACCGCTTCCGAATGTCAGGTGAGGGGCAGAAGAACTCCGTCCGATGTCGAATGTCAATGGTTCGTCAAATTTTTCGATGTCATGATTAGCGGCGACAAAATTAGGAAAGATAAGTGTGCCCTTGGGAAAAACCAAGTCTCTGTAAGTTATTTCTTCGCTAGCGAAGCGTCCCGTACCCCGCACGGCACCTAGATACCGCATTACTTCCTCAACTGCTTGGGGAACGAGCTCAGGTTGTGAGCGAAGGGCTTCAAATTGCCGGGGATGTTGGGCAAACAAAGCGACAGCGCAGCCGAGCTGATTTCTAGTTGTATCCGTCCCGGCTAGCAGAATTGCATTTGCCATCGATAGCAACTCGTCGGTTGACAGCCGGTCTCCCTCTTCCTCCGCTGCGATGAGATCGCTAAGTAAGTCGTCTCTTGGCTGTGCTCGACGATCAGCGATAAGAGCGAGCATGTAGCTATCCATTTCGTCACTCGCTGCGATTATTGCCGGGGCGTCTCGTTCTAGATTGCCATTGAATAGTTTGAATATTTCTACTGCAAGTCGGCTGAACAAAGCCCAATCCTCTCGTGGAGCACCTAAAAGCTCACAGATAATTGGGATCGGATATGGTTCGCATACGTCCGTTACAAACTCTGACGTGCCCAGAGCGCAAATTGGATCTAAGAGTTCGTTAACTACGTTACGCATAAAGGGTCTGAGCCGGTCTGCTGATTTGGGGGTAAAGGCAGGACTCACAATTCTTCTAATTCTTGAATGGTCGTCTCCCTCAGTGGAGAGAATGCTGCGACGTTGAGGTCGACTTGACCACTCGTCACTGCTGTAATTTTGAGTCTCTGCGATAAGTGATAGCGCACTGTGCCAACGTCGGTCACGAAGCATCGTGGCGCAGTCTTCATAAGTGGTGACGATGTAGCCCAAGTCCACTTTTGCTATCCAATGCTGCCCAGTTAGCCGGTGAAGTTCTTCTCGTCGTTCCGCTTCTGAAAGAGAAGGATCTGCTTTCACAACTGGTATATCGGCTTCACCAATTTCCATGAGCATGGCCTCAGCCTAGTTATTTGTGTCCTCGGTCCGAAAACTAGGAGTCAGGAATCTGCAAATTGGACCAGTCGGCGGTACCGTCACGTTCATGTCTCACCCCTCCCTAACCTCAGATCGCGTCGGCAATGTACTTTGCATTTCGGTAGATGACGGAAAGGCCAACGCCTTTTCCCCTTCGTTACTTGTAGCAATGAGTCAAGAACTCGCCGATGCCGAAGCAGATACACAGATCCGTTCGGTTGTAATAGCCGGCAACCAGAAAGCTTTCTTTGCCGGTTTCGACCTAGAAGTAATTAACTCTGGTGACTCGAAGGCCATTACCGAAATGACGACAGCAGGAGGGGCATTTATCCGCCACGTTTACGGCGCCTCGGTGCCTGTTGTGGCGGCCTCGACGGGTCATGCGGTCGCTGCGGGAGCTCTTTTGCTTTGCGGATGCGATTATCGGGTCGGTGTTGACGGACCAGTGAAAATAGGACTTAACGAAGTTGCAATAGCTCTGACGCTGCCTCGGTGGGCGCTGTTAATTGCGAGTGAGAGGCTTTCAAAACGTCACCTCCAGGTATCAGTTGCTAATGCCCGCCTAGTTGACGGATCAGGCGCGGTAAATGCTGGGTTTCTAGATGAGGTCACTTCACCTGAGGATGTCCTCAGCCGAGCGATTGAGGTAGCGCAAGGATTCGGCGAAAATCTTGATCCGCAAGCCTACGCCGCTACTGTGCGAGCTCTGCGGGGCAGTGTTCTGGCTCAAATGGACGAGGCAGTAGCAGCTGATCGAGCGGCGGCTGGTCTCTAACAGCGAACATGACCGACTACTCAGAATTGGGCGCTCGCAGAACCCTTTTTATTACCTCGCTGGTTGGCTTTATGGTCGCGATGGAAATCACAATTATTTCCATCGCGCGGAGTCAAATAGCTGAGGCGTTTCCTGATGCTGAGGCGGCTACCTTGTCATGGGTTATAACTGCCTACAATATTGGCGTCGCATCGTTGCTGCTTCCAGCAGGTTGGATGGCGGACCGGTTTGGCCGTAAAAAAGTGTTTTTGTGGGGTCTCGTTGCCTTTATTTTTGGTTCGTTACTATCAGGCCTAGCAAGCTCGCCGGCTTTATTAATAGGTGCTCGAGTCGTTCAGTCCATAGGGGGAGCCGCTCAATACCCTGCGGGGTTAGCCCTTCTTCTCTCGGCGTTTCCAATAGAACGACGCATGAGAGCTATTGGGGTGTGGGGAGCAGTAAGTGGTTTAGCCGCCGCTTTGGCTCCATCTCTAGGGGCGCTACTAGTGGAAGGCTTTGGCTGGCGAGCAGTTTTTCTAGTCAACGTCCCTGTCGCATTGCTGGCACTTTTAGTCGGACGCCATTGGCTGATGGAAAGTAGAGGCGCCAAAGTTAGTGACAAGGTGGACCTGCTAAGTGTCCCCTTAGCGTCATTAGGTATTGGGGCTCTCCTGATAGCGATGGTGCAAAGCGGTAGTTGGGGTTGGACAGCACCTTTCACACTTGTTTCTTTGGCATCGGGTTTAGTAATGCTTGTTACTTTCTTCTTGCGCTCTTTTTCTCATGCCGAGCCGCTGTTCGATCTTGGGCTCTTCAAGATCCGTACTTTCGCGGTGGCCAATATTGGTTCCGTTTTCTTTCTCGTGGCTTTTTTCAGCTGGCTAATCGTTCTCCCAGAATTCATCCAAGAGACATGGGGTTGGTCTGTCTTGCAATCAGGGTTCGCTATAGCTCCGGGTCCAATTGTCTCCACCGTCCTTTCAGTCACCAACGGCCGGCTTGCTGATCGAGTGGGACCGCAGCGGATTCTGGTTGTCGGAGGTATTGCCGGTGTTTGCGGACTTCTTTCGCACATCGTATTTACCGGCTCTAGCCCGAATTTTATACTTGGTCTTATGCTTCCCAGCTTGTTAATGGGAGTTGCTGCAGGTTGTAGTTTTGCCATGTTGGTTGGAGCGTCAATGTCCGAAGTTCCCGCAGAGCGGTTTGGAATGGCAGGTGCAGGTCGGACGACCGTTTTTCAGTTGAGTATTGCGATTGGCGCTGGACTGGCGATCGCATTAGTCGGCGACGCTGTCAACGGCTATGCGGCTCTGGAAGCAATGCGCCGAGTTTGGTCTGTGGGAATTGCCTGCTGCCTAGCCCAAGTGCTCATGTTTTGGTTCGTATTTCCTAGTGACTCCGAGCGGATCGTACCTACCGGTTAGCTGCTCTGCGCTTTCCGTGTCATGAGCTAAAGCTGCTGCATCGAATTGAACGGTCTAAGGTGTCAGTGTGCAAGGCGAGGACCTGTTTCGATTTGACGGTCTTGAGCGCAAGTTTGCCTTTGATCCAGCGACCTTGGACAATCTCACGTCCTTAACAACATCTCAGGTTGAGCAATTCAATACTGACGGTTATTTGTCGCCGCTGCCGGGCTTAGGGATATCGGAAGTAGGCGAACTTCGACGGTACCTTGACTGGTTGATAGGCGAGGTGATTTCGGCGGATGATCAGAGAAATAGTTATTCCATCAACCAATATCACCAGGTGTGCGCGCCTCTCTGGGATTTGATTCACCATCCACTTTTGGTGGGATACGTCCAAGATATTTTAGGTCCTCAGCTGGTGTGCTGGAGTACCCATCTATTTTGCAAGCTTCCTGGCGACAAAATGAAAGTTCCAATGCATCAAGATGCGAATTACTGGCCGTTCAGCCCCACTAAGTCGTTGACCGTATGGCTTGCTGTGGATGACGTAGACCAAAGCAATGCTGCGATGCAATTCATTGCAGGTAGCCACCTCGGCGGTGATCTTGTGCACACTGAACTCCCGCTCGACGGGTCTGTGGTCTTGAATCGCGAAGTACTAAATGTTCACGAGTACAACGATGTGACTTTTAACGAACTTCTAGCGGGCGAGGTGTCGTTGCATACAGATCTGTTACTGCACGGATCAGCGCCAAATTTAAGTACGCGTCGAAGGTGTGGGATAGCGCTGCGCTATTTGGCCGCTGAGGTCAAATTAGCGCAAGGTGCGGATAGCTGGGCGCACGGCGCGGTGCATGTTGGTGCAGGCGACCCTTCGCATTATTGGCCTAATCGACAGCGGCCCGTGCGAGACGAGCCTCACAAGATGGCCGGTTTTGTGGGCGGCTTCGATGGAAACCGCTAGGGGAGTCAACTGATCTGCTCGGCGGGAATTTTGGTTTCAAATCCCTAGCTATCATCCGAAGCGATTACCACTAAAAGCTGACCGTTATCTACCTGATCGCCAATGGCAACTCGGACTTCTGTTATGGATCCATCGAATGTGGCAACAATTTGGTGTTCCATTTTCATCGCTTCCATTAGAACCAATAACTGGCCGGCTTCTACTCGGTCTCCTGCAGCAACCTCCAGAGCCAAAATTTTGCCTGGCATAGGAGCGGTCAATCCGCCTTCTACGTCAGTGGAGTCAGCTTCCGGGAAGCGACTTTTCTCAATAAACGTCACGCTGCCAGCGGGAATGTCGACGCACCAAAGATTCGCAAATTGCGCTGCATAACCGCTTGCCCTCACACCATCTACTTCGATCTCAAAACGATCTCCGTCGAAAGAAATAAGGCGCGCAGATCGGGGCTCTTTCGAATCTCCTATGAGTATTTCGAATGAACCGCTACGCAGCGCTCTGTAATTGATTTCCAATATGCGGTCTTCATGGGTTAGTAACGTTTGTTGGCTGGGCATCGAACTGTTTCTGAACCCTGAAGGCATAAACGATAGAGAGTTGGCAGCCCTTCGATTTAGCCTTTGGGAAACTAGTGCTACCGCTATTGCAGCGTCCTCCAATTCGCAGTCAGTTGGCACCCGTTGCCCCGGTATTTCCACCCGAGAAATAAAGTCCGTAGTTGTATTACCTGCAAGAAACTCTTCGTGTCGAAGCGTTGCGACGAGAAAGTCTCTGTTGGTGACCACGCCGTGAAGACGCGTCCGCTCCAGAGCTAAAGCCAGCTTGAGAGCCGCCTCAGTCCTAGTCGGAGCATGTGAGATAACTTTGGCCAACATAGGATCGAAGTCAACTGAGACCTCCGAACCCGATTCGACTCCTGAGTCGTATCGCACCCTTGGCTCTCCCGCAGGACCCCAAATATTGATTCGACCTGTGGCTGGGAGAAAGTCATTGGACGGGTCCTCGGCATAGAGTCGGACCTCGATTGAGTGGCCGGAAATAGACAGATCGGACTGTTCGTAACCGAGAGGCTCACCATTAGCGATTCGGATTTGCTCGCGCACAAGATCTAAGCCGGTTATCTCTTCAGTCACGGGATGCTCTACCTGAAGTCGAGTATTGACTTCAAGGAAGAAAAACTCTGCATCCTCACCATCGCCATTCAGCAAAAATTCTACGGTTCCTGCTGACTCGTAACCAATCGCCTCGACCGCTGCAACCGCGGCTTCGCCCATCTGATTCCTTAAGATTTGGGACAAGACAGGTGAGGGAGCCTCTTCAATAACCTTTTGGTGACGCCGTTGTATGGAGCACTCACGCTCGAAACAATGAATTACCTTGCCGTAACGGTCTCCCAAAACTTGAATTTCAACATGCCTAGGTGTTGACAAATAACGCTCTAAAAAAACGGTGTCGTCTCCAAACGCCCCTAGGGCCTCGCGTTTGGCTCCGGCGATTGCATCCTCTAACTCGTTTTCGGCATCGACAACTCGCATCCCTTTGCCACCACCTCCGGCGCTGGCCTTAACAAGAAGGGGGAACCCAATATCTTTGCTGACAGCGGAAAGATCGGTTGCATCAGTTACTTCAACTGAAGGAAGCGTTGGTACTGCGGCATCGACCATGGTTCTCTTAGCTGCGAGTTTGTCACCCATTGCTGCGATTGCAGACGGTGGCGGGCCAACCCAGATGATGCCGGCGTCAGATACAGCTTTCGCGAAATCTGCGTTCTCTGAAAGAAATCCGTATCCCGGATGAATGGCGTCTGCCCCAACAGCTTCAGCAGCACTCAGAATCTTTTCGGCATTGAGATAAGAGTCGGCGGCAGTTGTTCCATTCAGAGCTACCGCCAAATCCGCATCACCGACAAATGGAGCTTCGCTGTCTCCTTCGGAGTAGACGGCGACGGTGAAAATTCCCATTTCGCGTGCTGTGCGAAATACTCGACGAGCTATTTCACCTCGGTTAGCTACGAGAAGTCGTTTAATAGTCATAGCGCCCCTTACATCCTGAAGACGCCGAAACCCTCGGCGCCTTCTACTTTGTTGTTGCTGCAGGCAGAGAGAGATAAGGCGATCACATCTCGCGTGTCACGCGGGTCGATGATACCGTCGTCTGTCACTCGGCCAGATGCGTACAGCGCTAGCGATTTGAGTTCATGATAGTGCTCGACCGACTCAGTCATTTTGCGATCGGCCTCCTCGTCAAACTCGACGCCTTTTCGTGCAGCCTGACCTCGACGGACAAGCGACATTACGCCGGCTATCTGCTTAGGGCCCATGATCGCAATTTTGGCAGTAGGCCACAAATAGGTGAAACGCGTATTGAAGGCACGACCTGACATCCCATAGTTGCCCGCTCCGTAGCTATTGCCAAGAATCACCGTTATGTGCGGAACCATCGAATTTGAAACAGCATTAATCATTTTAGAGCCGTTTTTCACTATCCCGGAATGCTCGAAATCTTTACCAACCATGTAGCCAGTGATGTTTTGAAGAAAAATAATCGGTATGTCCTGCTGGTTGCAGAGCTGAATAAATTGTGCTGCTTTTTCGCTGCTCTCGCTAAATAGGGGGCCGTTGTTGCCGATCAGGCCAACTGGATAGCCATGAATGGATGCCCATCCGCAGATAGCTGTTGTTCCGTAGCGTGCTTTGAATTCTTCGAAACGGGATCCGTCGACGATTCGCGCAATCACCTCACGGCAGTCGATAAGTGCCTGCAAATCTCTAGGCATTAAGCCAAGTAACTCTTCCGGGTCGTGCAAAGGGGCATCGCCGGGCATTGATGGCTCGGGTCCTAACTTTCGCCAGTTCAAGTGCCTTACAACTTCGCGGCACATCCGAAGAGCTTCAGCTTCATCTTCCGCTAAATAATCTGCGAGACCAGAAACTTCAGCGTGCATTTGAGCGCCACCTAGCGTCTCGTCGTCGCTATCTTCACCTGTTGCCATCTTCACTAGGGGGGGTCCACCAAGGAAAACTTTTGACTGGTTCCGAACGAAGATGTTGTAGTCGCTCATGCCTGGTTGATAGGCACCACCTGCGGTTGAACTTCCGAATACCACTGAAACTGAGGGGATACGTAACTTCGACAGTTCAGTTACGTCGTAGAAAAGTCGACCGGACTCGGCGAAGTGATCGCTTTGCTCAATCATCTGTCTTTCCGGGTCATCATCGCCGCGCAGATCGCCACCAGCTGATTCCACGAATTGGATATACGGCATCCGATTTTGTCGAGCGATTTCGATAGCTCTCATTAGTTTGCGCCCCGCTACTTGGGTGATTGCGCCACCCAAAACAGTCGGGTCGTTACCTTCAATCACACATTCGACGCCTTCGATTACTCCGATGCCCAGTACAAGTCCTCCGCCTACTGCGTAATTCGTGCAATAACCGGCGAGAGAACTTATTTCGAAAAATGGAGCGTCGGCGTCAAGCACCATTTGTATCCGCTCCCGCACAGGCATTTTGCCTCGACTGCGCATGCGCTCCATGGAGGCAGGGCCCCCGCCGGCGGACGCCTCATCGTGTAATTCCTCAATTACTGCCAACTGTTCGAGCATGTCTTGGCGATTTTTTTCGAACCAATCTGCACTTACATCGACATGGGATTGGAGTACTGCCACCCTTTTCTCCCTCAAAACGCGTTCTTCAACATCCGATTCCTAGGTGAAACCGGGGCTGAGAGCAAGCGCGTTCGCTAAACATCGGCCAAACTTGCCCCCGTGAACGGGCAATCAGTTAGCTTCCCTTGGACTCCAAATGTGCATCGCATGGCGCGCCCTGACGTGGGCAGAAACTATGCGCTGTGGATTGATGTACCTCCGACCTATGACCCAAACGGGGATGAAGCACATCCTCTTTACTTATGTTTCGACGCAATGTGGACATACGGGACTGTTGTCGACACGGTCCGTCTTTTGGCTCCAACCAAAGACCTCCCAAAGGCCATCGTTGTTGGTGTAGCTCATGATGAGGCTTCGTACCGTGAAGTGATTCAGCTAAGAGCCATGGATTTCACAACAACTGCCGTGGATGCTCCTGCGCTCACGGGCGTGAGGGTTTCAGGAGCCGAGCTCGGCGGCGCTGAAGCCTTCCGGGAATGGGTATCAGCTGAGGTCCTAACATTTCTTAATCAAAAGTTCCGTGTGTCTGAAACAACTTTTGTAGGGCACTCCTTCAGCGCTCTTTTCGGTGTTCACGTTCTTTTCGAAACTCCTTCGATGTTCGATCATTATCTGCTTGCTAGTCCATCAGTCTGGTGGGATGACCAGGTGATGTTTCGTCGAGAAGAACAAATGCATGAGACCGGTGAAAGTCTTCAGGCTCACGTGTTTATGTCGAAAGGCGAACTCGAAACGGATGAGCTTTCACCTCATCAAGAATTCCATGACCAGTTAGCAGCTCGGCGTTACCCAAATCTTCGGCTTCATTGGCGAATATTTCCACAAGAAACTCATCTGTCGGTTGTTTCGGTTGCGCTGAGCCACGGTTTACGCACACTCCATGCCACTCGATGAGCAAAGCAGACCTGTTCTGAGCAACAATGGTGCCATGGGTGCACCACTAATCACTGAAGAACCATACGCGTCCGATGGAACCGTTCCGGTTTACGACGCAGATGCTCACATCGCAGAGCCGACCTCAGTTTGGGAAGAATATACCGATCCCAAATACCGAGACTTGGTCATGCAATGTCGTCCCACTGGCGCTGCTGACAGCGTGTTCGTGGAAGATGAGAGCATGGATACAAGTGCAGCTCCTGCTTGTATTCCCAATGCGTATGGCACAAATGTCACCTGGGACGACATTGTGCCAGGAAGCTATGACCCCGTTGAGCGTCTTAAGGTCATGGATGCTGAAGGACTTGCGGCGGCGTTAATGTTTCCCTCTGTCCATTTAATGTCCGGTGATATATCCGACGGGGAAGTGGCGGCCGCTAATGCTCGCGGATACAACCGTTGGATGTCTGACTTTGTTTCAGAAAACCCCAACAGACTCTTCGGAGTAGGCGTCACGCCGCTGCAATCGGTAGACCACGCTGTCGCTGAAATTGAATTTTGTGCGCAAGCCGGTCTTACGGGAATGACTTTCCGACCTGAGCGCTACAACGGTCTTGCGTTGTTTTCCGATGAGATGGACCGCGTTTGGGCCACTGCAGAAGATCATGATATGACGGTTGCCATTCACGGGAGCTTCGGCTCAAAGATGAAAAGTTTCGCACGCACTCGCTACACGAATCAGTTTTACGTGCACATGGTCTGTCATCCGTTTGAACAAATGGCCTCTGTCATGGAGATGGTCGCAAGTGGTGTCTTGGATAACCATCCCCAATTGCGTGTCGGCTTTTTCGAATCGGGTTTGGGCTGGTTGCCCTACTGGCTGGACCGACTTGATGAACACAAAGAATCAATGGGTCACTTAGTGCCAAAGCTGAAACGAGAACCAACCGAAATTTTCTCTGAGCAATGTTTTGTGACGATGGAAGCTGGGGAGGGCGAAGCATTTGCCCAGCTCGCTGATATGGGCTTGGCTCATACGGTCGTCTGGGGTTCCGACTATCCACATTACGACTGCACCTATCCTGGGGCGCTAGCCGAGCTCGACGAAACCTTCGAAAGAATCGGTAGAGGCGATTTACGATCAGAAGTGATCTATACGAATGCCCGACGCTTTATGGGACTTAAATAGCTATGTCCGGTAGGGCAGAAATTGTGACTGCTGCTGACGGGCATGAGTTCGATGCTTATTTCGCCGACGAACCAAATAAGCCAAAGGGACTTGTAATTGTCGTTCAAGAGATTTTTGGAGTAAACGACCATATTCGTAGTGTCGTCGACCTTTACGGGGAACTCGGTTATTTAGCGGTCGCACCCTCATTGTTTGACCGAGTTCAAAAGAACGTCGAACTGAAGTATGACAATGACGGCATCGAGGTCGGTCGTAAAATTGCTTTTGAGGATCTCTCGATTGAACAAGTCATTATTGATGTCGAAGCAACGATTGATCATTGCCTCCCCCTACCGGGTGGGGTCGGGATAGTCGGATATTGCTGGGGCGGCTCGATTTGTTACGTTGCGGCCGCTCGTCTATCAGACAAGATTTCAGCCGCTTCGGGGTACTACGGCGGCCAGATCATGCCCCATCTTGAAGAAGAGCCGAAAGCCCCGCTGATGCTTCACTTTGGGGCAGAGGACGCAGGCATCCCGCTAGAAAACGTTCGTGCAATAGCCGATCGATGGCCCGGTATAGATGTGCACATTTATGAGGAAGCGGGCCATGGCTTTAACTGTGACGCAAGAGGCAGCTATGAAGAATCTTCTGCGTCGCTAGCTTTGCAGCGCACTCTGGGACACTTTGCGCAGCATGTGAACGATTACTAGCGACTTAGTCACTTTCGAAAAAGACCAAGCCTTGATTAATAGCGGGCCCACCGCCTTCGGTGAGTACCTCAAAGCGAGCGACGCTCTGACCCTCAACTGACGTTACGTCAAAGATTTTGACCTTAATCGTCGACGGCATTAGCACCATCGATGCCATTCGACCCCGAATGCGGCGAACACGCTCAGGGTTACCTCCGGCAACTTCGGAAATAGTCGCACTGACGCCGAGAGCTAAAGTTGCAGTTCCGTGCAAAATAATTGCTGGTAGACCTGCAGCCTCAGCAACTGATGCATCAGTGTGAATAGGGTTCCAAATTCTTGCTGACTCCGTGTAAGTGTGGGCGGCGCCTTTAGCTACTGGAACCTGGACTTCGCGCAGAAGATTGTCAGGCAAGGGACCTAGATCGGGAACCTCTGGTTCGTTCAGCGAAGGTCGATCTTCGCCTTGCGTGGGTACGCCCAGATACATTCCACCTTGATGGGTCGTAAACACCGGTTCACCGGCTGCATCTACTGTTTCGATCTTCATTGTCGTATAGGCGCCAGGGCTTTTGCTCTCAACCCCGGTATAGGTGAGATGTGTGCTCAACACATCTCCAGGTTTGGCTAAACGGTGAATTACCAGATCATGTGTTGCATGAACGGACTGACGAGTTTCTTCAGCAGTGATTCCCCACTTATCCGCTAACTCTCTTCCTTGCACGATCACAGGCCATTCCGGACAGACGGCAAACATAGGGTGCGCGACAATCCCTTCGGCGCGACGGGTATCGAAGTAGCAGTCTTGAGTGTCGCCCAGTGACGCGGCGTATGCCATGATCCACCTAGCATCTACTTCGTGGCGTAAAGGTCCAATTTGGTCACCTACCATTTCAGTTGGAACAGGCACTCTGATTCCCCTTGCTTTGATTGATGGCCCCGACTGTATCTAAATTGAAGGTAGGCATCGTTGGAGAGACGCTGAAGGTCAGTAACGACTAGCTTTTCTGATTATGAGAAAACTGCTCTCGCCAGACGGCTTTTTGGGAAAGCTGTTCTTCCAAGGCGTGCGAGGATTTGTAAGAATTTTCTTGTTTCGTTGGTTTAGCTTGAAAGTCGAAGGCCGCGAACGGTTGCAACAGAGCGGTGGAGTGATAATTGCACCGACTCACCGTTCTAATTTAGATGGGCCTTTGATCGGAAGTTCCAGTTACCGTCGCGTTCGTTACTTGGGCAAAGATTCTCTCTTTCGACCTGCTTTAGCTGGTTGGGCTATGCGTTCTTTAGGTTCCTTTCCCGTGAAACGAGGCGAAGCAGACCTCGATGCCATGCGAGTCGCCAAAGAAATGCTTGAAGCAGGCGAATGTATGCTTGTCTTTCCCGAAGGAACGCGGCAGGTAGGTGACCCAATCGGCGAGATTTTCGACGGAACCGCCTGGCTTGCTTCGAAAGCTGGGACACCAGTTGTGCCAGTAGGTATAGCTGGCACGGAGGCGGCGATGCCGAGTGGCTCCAAGTTCCTAAAGCGAGTGCCAGTGGCAGTCGCTGTCGGTGAGGTGATGGAGCCTCCAACTGGCGTAGAAGGGCGGAAGCCCAAAAGATCGGACCTAAAAATTTGGACCGAAGAACTAAGAAATCGATTGCAAGACTGTCAGATGCGGGCGCGTGAAATGCTTGCTGAATAATGCGTTTGTACTGGGTAGATCCCCCCGCCGGCCGCTTAGCTACAGCGCCCGCACCGAGCGGTAGTGGTCTCGACCGAGAAGTAGGAGATCTTGTACGCGACGAGGTCGCAATAGTTCTCTCTCTTCTGACAACAGAAGAAATAACGAGTATGAGCCTTCATCAAGCGGGCCGCACTCTCGAAGCTGCAGGGATTACATTCAGGAATCTCCCGATTCCTGATTTTGGAATTCCCGATACTTACGATGAAGCTGACGACACTATTAACGAACTAACTGACGCGCTTCGGGAAGGTAGATCTGTGGTAGTTCATTGCCGCGGCGGTATCGGCCGGTCGTCGACAATTGCAGCAGCAATGTTAACTCAGCTCGGCGTCGCGCCTGAAGACGCAATGAGTCGAATCACAGATGCAAGAGGCATGACGGTTCCTGAAACATCGGCACAACGCATGTGGGTGGCCGCCTACGCCAAATGGGTGAACGGCAATGAATAGAACTCCACCGCAGGCTTTGGAAAATATCCGAATCTGTGACTTCACCGGGCAACTTGCAGGAGCGGGTGCTACCAAGATCCTCGCCGCCTTTGGAGCAGAAATCATACGCGTTGAAGATCCAGTGAATAGAGGAAAGTGGGACATTTTAAGGGGCGTACCGCCGTGGGTTGGTGAAGCTCGAGGCCTGGAAGCCGGCGGCGCCTTCAACAACCACAACTCCGGAAAACTAGGTATAACGCTCAACTTGAGAGATGAACGAGCTAGAGAGATGCTGCGAGATTTGGTGCGTGTTAGCGATGCAGTTACCGAAAACTTTGCGGCGGGTGTCATGGATCGTCTTGGATTTGGTTACAAAGATCTTTGCCAAATTCGAGAGGACATTATTTATGTTTCAAACAACGGCTTTGGTGCGACTGGGCCCTACAGCTCATATAAGTCATGGGGACCTATTGCCCAAGCGATGTCAGGTCTAACGCATACTTCAGGCCTCCCTGGACTGCCACCAGCGGGTTGGGGGTATTCCTTCATGGACCACACAGGCGGCTATTACATGGCAACGGCCATTTTGATGGCTCTCTTGCACCGGCGCAGAAGCGGAGAAGGTCAATGGGTCGACCTTGCGTGCATTGAGGCTGCCGGAACACTTAACGGAGTCGCGACCCTTGACGCGGAGGTCAATGGCAGGGGCATGCGACGGGCAGATATGCCGAACAGTAACCGATCACAATCCCCTTTAATGAGTCCGCATGGAATATGGTCGGCCTTAGGGGAGGACGAGTGGGTTGCTATTGCTGTCAGAAATGACCGAGATTGGGAGAAATTAACGCGAGTTGCACAACAACCATGGGCGTACGAAGAACGTTGGAAGACTGTCCGATCGCGTGTTGATAACGAGGCTGAGCTTGAACGCTTAATAGGAGAGTGGACCTGTTGTCACGACAAGCGAGAATTGTCTCAGCTATTGGTTGCCGCTGGGGTACCTGCTGCTCCGGTGCTCAAGCCACAGGAAAGAATCGAAGCCGATGACAGAACCGACGGGCTTTGGGTAAATGTGGAACATTCTCAGATCGGCCCTTCAAAGGTCGAAGGTTTGCCAATTTCGATGTCTAAAACTCCATGGTCTCTTGAGTCCGGAGCTCCATGTCTAGGCGAGCACAACCAATATGTTTTTGGAGAGTTACTGGGTCGTAGCGAAAGAGAACTAGAGACGTTATTTGAAGAAGGGGTTATTTAGTTATGCGACCCAGCGAAACGGCAAGCGTCCTGAGTGGATATAGAGTTATCGAGCTCTCTTCTGAGCGTTGCGCGCTTGCTGGCAAGCTTCTTGCTGACATGGGAGCTGAAGTTGTGGTGGTGGAACCGCCTGGAGGTTGCACAACTCGAACCTGGGAGCCATTTGCGCATGACCGACCAGACAAAGAAAATGGTCTGCATTGGTGGCATTACAACACGTCGAAAAAATCTGTAGTTCTCGATCTGGACAATGAAGAAGAAATCTCAAAGTTTCGCTCCCTTGTTCTGAGCGCAGACGTGGTTATTGAAGCTGAGCCTCTTGGGCGACTCGACGGTCTATCCGCCGACTGGAAACAGCTTTCCAGACAAAACCCGGAGCTCATCTGGGTGTCTGTTACCCACCATGGCCGCGACGGAGAAGATCCGCCATCTACCGATCTCACCCTTTTAGCCGAAGGCGGTCCGGTGTGGTCATGTGGCTATGACGATCATGTAATACCCCCTGTTAGAGGTGGTGGCAATCAAGGGTTCCACACTGCATGTCACTACGCAGTTCCATCAATACTTGCGGCGCTTATTTGGCGGGAAGGTTCAGGAAGCGGTCAGTTAATAGATGTCTCGATGTTAGGGAGCTTAAATGCGACCACGGAATTTGCGACGCTTTGGTGGCTGAACGAAGGGCGCCAAGTTGAGCGACAAACTGGCCGACACGCGCACCCAACACCTACAGAATGGACACAGATCGAGTGTGCTGATGGTCGGTGGTTCAATACAGGTGTACCGCCTAGAACCAGAGATGAATTCCAAGCCTTGCGAGACTGGATCGAAGAGCTTGGCCTAGTCGAAAATTGTTCGGCTTATGAAATTCTTAAGTTAGGAGACCAATTCGAACGGATTGGGATTTTGGAACTGGATGAGGATCCGCTTGCTGCAGAGGTATTCCAATCGGGGCGAGAAGCAATTGAATTTTTAGGACAGCGCTTGCCGGCTCATGAATTGTTTATAGGTCTGCAAGAAAGGGGCATGGCCTGCGGTGTCGTGTACACGCCCGAAGAGATGATTCATGACCCGCATTTCGTCGAACGCGGTTTTCCTCATAGGATTTACTACGAACATCTTGATGCTTCCTACGAGCATCCTGGCGCCCCGTATCGGTTTATGAAAACACCATGGGCGGCGGAACGTGCACCATACCTCGGTGAACATCAAGCATTGCTCGACGACTTGTCTTCCTAGAACTCGGCGGTCTCGGCTCGTTCTGTTGCATGAACTCGAGCAGCTTTCGAAAGGTCGCGAACTTCTTCTCGCTCACCATCGTTGAGGCACTCAAAATCAGGTGCGTGTAGCCGATCAGTCATGCTTTCAATTTCGTTGCGCGCGTCACCTAGATCGCTTACGTCGGGGTACGGCTTTGGCCAACCAAAGAATTCAGCGTTCCATTCGCCCGCGGGCCCGCTCAAGATAGCTTCCAGAGGCCCCATGCCCAGGGCCTGTACTGCTACTGCGTGGCGACCGAAGCGAAGCTCTCTCATGCATTGCGCCAGTTGGAAGGTTTTAGCCGGGCCTGCCTCCTCAGGTAACGCCTGGTCGCGCCAACCCACGAATGTCGGCACACCTTGCGGAGCTGCGTTCGTTACCACTCGTTCCAGGAGCTCTCCCAACCGATTGTTGCCCTCAAACTCGGCTAATGCTTGAGATCCGTATTCCTGGCAAATTCTCGCCCAGACTTTTCCGCCTTCTATTGGGTCAAAAGTCGCTCGACCCTCTTCGACCATCGATTTCATGTGCTGAGGTTCCCAGAAGAAAGCTGCTCCAACGACGTTGTCGACTGGGCAGTTCCCTAAGACTCCAAGGCGGCCAACAGCGTAAGCACGGAGCCCTTCGCCCATACCAGCCTCTTCAGCTTTCTTTTGCGTAGTTGGCGCTAATAGCCAGTTCATTGCCAACATTCCTAACGAACCTCGCATGCTGCGAGCAACAGTGATGCTATCCATTCCTCTGAAGTTAGCCAGTTGGCGACTTGCTTGCATATTCGCTGCAGTATGGAGGAAAACTTTCGACCTGAGATAGGAAAGAAAGTGCTCTTTGCGTCAGAAGCCCAGTGCGCTATGGGTTGTTCTGAATGCGTATGAGATCGACTACGAAGAGTAACGGGGTATTTGGTGGGATGGAGGCGCCGGAACCCGTTTCTCCGTAAGCGAGATCGCTAGGTATTTTTAGAAGTCGTCTCCCGCCTTCGCGCATCCCTATGATTCCTTGATCCCAACCTTGAATAACCATCCCGACTCCGATTGTTGTAGTGAAGGGCGTTCCACGACGCCATGAAGCGTCAAACACGGTTCCGTCGGTGAGTGTTCCGAGATAGTGAACTGTGACCTGGTCGCCCGCTTCAACTGCCGCCCCTTCACCGACTGCGAGGTCCCGGATTTCCAGCGAACTCCCAACCTCTTCATTCTCCGGGATTGAAGGTGGTTGGAGATTAACTACCGATAGCAGATCAACAACGAAGGCCAGTGCAGCGTTCGGAGGTATAGCTCCTCCTGCACCTGAAGTTCCATACGCAAGTCTTGGCGGGATGACGAGAACTCTCCTCCCTCCCTCTTGCATCCCTATGATTCCTTGATCCCAACCAGGAATGACAGCTCCCACTCCGATAGGTACGAAGAAAGTCTCACTCCGATTCCAACTGGCATCGAATTCCGCTCCATCTGCCAAAAGGGCGCCGACGTAGTGGACCTCAACTACGTCGCCTGCCTCGACTGTGTTGCCGACACCGACTCGTATATCTCTAATTGCTAGATCAGTTGGCGCTTGCTTGTCGGGTATAACAACGATAGAAGGCCTATCCGAAGCATCTGAAACGTTGACCCACGGACCGACTGGCTGAGCAGAACCAGTAGTACTGGGGGAGGAAGCGTCAGAGGAAGAAAATTCTGTTGTGTTCTCCGGATCCTGAGCTGAATCTGAATTGCTACAACCCAAAATTAGGGCAGACAATGCAAATATAAAAATTGCTGAAAGGCGTCTCACGCCTAGGAGACTACGCTCCGTTAGGGCCAAAAGTGATCGCTCCTCCCTGTGAAGAGCTTGAGAACTTAAGAAAATAATCGAACTGCCTAGCTCTAGGTTCCCGTGACTAACTTTCCAATCCCGAGAAAAAACTCGCGAGTTGCGAAGCGCTAGCGTCTTGGCTTATGGGGGAAGCTCGAGCAGCAGTCTTACATGGAACCGAAGATCTCCGGATCGAATATTTTCCAATACCGAAAACAAAAGAGGATGATGCTGTGCTCCGCGTCGAAGCATGTGGTCTATGCGGAACAGATCATGAGCTGTTTACGGGACAAATTGCCGCTCCCTGCCCTGTGATACCGGGACATGAGACCGTGGGCACGATTGAGTCCATTGGAGAAGTAGCAGCCTTAAAGTGGGGAGTCGGAGTCGGAGACCGCGTAGCAGTTGAATGTTGGCAGGCATGTGGCAGATGCGCTCAGTGTCTAAAGGGTATTTATCGACGCTGTGATCAACATGGACAGACAGACCTCTACGGCATGATAAATATCGAGCGACAACCGGCGCTTTATGGCGGTTACGCTACGCACCATTACTTAAGCCCTGACTCGCTTGTTCTCCCCGTCCCCGATCAATTGACCTCGGTAGAGGCGACCCTTTTCAATCCCTTAGGTGCTGGCATCAAATGGGGAGTGGAAATTCCTGATACCCAACCGGGAGACTATGTTGCAATTCTTGGCCCTGGTATCCGAGGTTTATGTGCGCTAGTTGCGGCGCGAGATGCCGGAGCTGAATTTATAGCGGTTACTGGGTATGGGTCTAATGATTACCCGCGACTTGAACTAGCGAAAGCGCTGGGTGCCGATTTGGTAGTTGATGTAGCGGAATCAGATCCTGTCAAAAGCTATCGATCGGCTACAGGTGGACGTTTAGCGGATGTTGTAGTTGACGTTACTGCCAACGCTCCCGGAGCGCTGGGCCAGGCCGTTGCGTTAAGTAGCGTTGATGCCACAATTGTTATGGCGGGGGTGCGCGGTCAGAAAGGGGCTCCTGGGTTGAATGCTGACGCGATTATTTGGAAGGAACTCACCCTTAAAGGAGCGTTGGGTGTCGACGCTCCTGTCTATCGAAAGGCGTTGTCATTACTCGCAGAAAAAAAGTTTCCGTTCGATCTGCTTACGCGCCAGGAAGTTGACCTGGAAGAAACTTCAGAGCTTTTGACTTCGATGGCAGGAAAATCTGATTTGGCGCCTCCGGTACATGGTGTCATTGTCCCGGGAAGTTAAGAGCGATTGATGCAATTATTGGCGAATAAATCTGATCTAGGTGTTTAACTAATAGAAAGGTCGGCCTATGAAATTTGGGTTGATGTCAGCGAACTTGATGAGCAATGTGGAGGGAACGGCCGCGATTGAGTTAGCTCAAAAGGCTGAAGAGGTTGGTTTCCATTCGATCTGGGCGGTCGAACATGCGGTGGTTCCTGTGAAGTACGCGTCGAAGTATCCCTACGACGAAGGGGGACGCTTGTTCAAGGGCGCTAGTCAACTTGACCACTCTGACCCACTTATTTGGTTGGCCTTTGCCGCCGCAGCGACCAGCACTATCAGACTGGCGACTGGTATTTTGATTCTTCCTCAACGTAACCCGTTAATTGCTGCGAAAGAAATCGCAAGTCTTGATCGGATTAGCGGCGGCCGATTAGATCTGGGGATTGGTGTTGGATGGCTTCGCGAAGAATTCGATGCCTTAGGCGTTCCGTTTGAAGCAAGGGGTGCTCGGACGGATGAATATCTCGCTGCGTTACGGGTCCTTTGGTCCGAAAGTGAAGCTGAATTTCACGGTGAGTTCGTGGACTTTGATCCCGTATATTGTCAACCGAAACCTGCGCAACAGCGCATACCAATCCTTGTCGGAGGGCACTCAAATCGAGCCGCGCAAAGAGCAGGTGAACTCGGGGACGTGTTTTTCCCTGCTGAAAGGCCCGTAGAAACTCTCCTTTCGCTCCATTCCCTTGCGAAAGAATTTGCGGAAAAAGCTGGGCGTGACCCCGCCAAAATTGAGCTCTGGACCTCTTCAAATGGAGATAGTAGTCACTTGGACCAGTTAGTCGAAGCGGGAGTCAGTCAAGTAATGGTGCCGGCGAGGCCGCCCGAGCAATTGGCTGAGCGATATGCGCAGTTGATAGCTGACTACGACTTGGAGGATGCGTAATGACTGACTCAGAACTCACTGCGGACTTGCACGATCGAGCTCGTCGCGTCCGTAATGAAATGGGAGGCGTTGACAAAGTTGCGAAAATGTCGGCCGAAGGAGATCGAACAGTCCGAGAACACATTGATGCTTTCCTTGATGAACAAACATTTAGAGAGATTGGGACGTTCAGTCGTTCGTTGCGGGTCGAAGAACGAGAGAAAACGCCCGGTGACGGAAAAATTGGTGGCCACGGAACTGTTGATGGTCGTCCAGTAGCAGTATTCGGAGATGACATCACCGTTTATCGAGGTTCCAGCTCAATTGTAGGAACGAGAAAAGAACATCGCCTTTATGAGAGAGCGATGGCGATGGGTGTCCCTATTGTCCATTTTGGGGAAACTGGTGGCGCTCGAATTCCTGACACAATGGGCGCTGAAGGAATTAGTGAGCCTGGTGGCCTTTTCGAACTTGCGAAACGACGTCACAAAGTTCCCATGGCGACCATGGTGACGGGTCAATCGTTTGGTGGCTCATCGTTCCTCTCGGCCTTATCGGACTATGTGGTAATGGTTCGCGGCTCGTGTCTTGCCGTCACGTCCCCGAAAGTATTTGAGATCGCAACCGGTGAATTGATTTCCTTCGAAGATGTGGGCGGTGTCGATGTTCACGCCCGAAAGACCGGGCAGATTGATCTTGGTGTGGACACTGACCAAGAAGCATATGAGGCGATACGGAAGTGGCTTTCTTATTTACCTAGCAATGCGTGGGAGAACGCTCCTCGTCATGAGCCTGAAGGCTCCTTCGACCATGACGCCGAGTTGGCGGACCTGGTGCCTGCAAAAAGAACGCGGGGATACGATATGCGGCGCGTCGTAAATAGGATCGTTGACCCTGGCTCTATGCTGGAAATTCAGCCGATGTATGCCCGGAATGTCGTCTGCGGGTTAGCGAGGCTCAACGGCTTCTCTGTAGGAGTGATCGCGAACAATCCGATGTTCGGAGCTGGAACGCTAGACCCGCAGGCTTGTCACAAGATAATTAGGCTGGCCACAGTTTGTGACTCCTACAACATCCCGATGGTTTTCTTGGCTGATGTGCCGGGCTTCATGGTTGGAGAACGGGTAGAGCATGAACTCATGTTGCATTGGGGTATGAGAATGATGCATGCACTGCAAAACTCATCGACTCCCACATTGACTGTCTGTATACGTAAGGCTTTCGGTCTGGCATGGCAGGCGATGAACGGCTCCTTAATGCCTGCTCTGGGTGTTTATAGTTGGCCGGGCGCAGAGATCGGTTTTATGGACCCCGAGGTTGGAGTGAACGTCGCATTCGGCTCAAAACTTGCTCGAATAGAAGAACCTGAAGAACGTGAATCGGAGCGACTTGCGTTAGTGCAAGAAGTTGGTGAATCAACAAATCCCTACGAAGCGGCGGGCACCATGAGAATCGATGAGATTATTGACCCCGGGGACACCAGGTCCGTGCTAGCTAACGATTTGGAAATGTTGGCGCACCGAAATGTTCCGCCACCTGAGGCTCGGCCACTTTCATACTGGCCCACTTGTTAAGGCGCTCTAAACTTATCTAGCGGGGGAGAAGCCAATGAAGGCAGCGTTTACGCGACAGGGAAAAATCGTTGTTGATTCGGCAGAGGACTTAGTTCCAGGCGTTGGCGAAGCTCTCGTTAAAACGTTGGCGTGTGGAATTTGCGGCAGCGATCTGCATGCTCTTCGACACGGACATGAGATGGTCAAAAGCCAAAAGGAGACCGGAGGCCCTCTTATATATAACGCTGACGAGGATCTAGTAATGGGTCACGAGTTTTGTGCAGAAGTAGTTGAACTTGGCATCGGGTGCTTAGACAACGTAGAAGTAGGCGATATCGTTTGCTCGATGCCGGTGCTCCTAAGGCCCGACAAATTGCACACAATCGGTTATTCGAATGATTTTCCCGGTGGCTACGCGGAGCACATGCTTCTGTCTTCCCGATTCCTGCTTCCTGTGAGAAATGGGCTCTCACCAGCTGAGGCAGCTCTCACGGAACCGATGGCTGTCGGTCGCCATGCCGTAGAAAAGTCTATGGTGTCAACCAAAGATGTCTGTCTCGTGATTGGTTGTGGACCAGTGGGTTTAGCGGTGGTCGCATCTCTCAAACAGAAGGGGCTTGGACCAATCATTGCGGCGGATTTTTCGCCTCGCAGGCGAGAACTTGCTGAGCTTATGGGAGCGGATGAGGTCATCGACCCTGCGATAGAGTCCCCATACCGCAGCTGGCGTGACCTTTCTCTTCCCGCCAATAGCAGCGCCAATGATTCAAATGACCGGGCTCTCAACGGAAGTGCTAATCCTGGCGTCATATTTGAGTGTGTAGGGGTACCGGGTGTCGTTAATCAGATAATGCACGGCGCTGTGAAGGACACGCGCATTGTTGTGGTCGGGGTGTGCATGGAAGAAGATAATTTTCGCCCGCTGACCGGAATTGGAAAAGAGTTAAACATTCAATTTGTGTTGGGCTATACCTCCGAGGAATTTTCTGACACATTACGTGCAATAAGCGAAGGGGAAATTCCAGTAACGGAACTCATTACGGGACGTGTCGGTTTAGAGGGCGTGGCGCAAGCTTTCGAGGATTTAGGCGACCCTGAAGCTCATGCCAAGATCATCGTCGAGCCTTGGCGGTAGCTAAGTGCAGCTCAGATATTCAAGATCCATGCGTGACGAGGCAACTTGGTTGGATTAAAAACTTTGGCTACGAGTTCCAGTTCCATGACTGTTGACACAGAATCAAGTGAAAGACTAGAGAGTAGATAGTTAAGTACCTCGACAACTGATTCCCCCATACTGATTCTCTGGCTCAGAGTGACTGCCCCGTCCCGTTTCGCCAGCCGTTTCCCTGCGCTGTTGAGGACCAGAGGCACGTGCGCATAGGTAGGCGCTTTAAGCTTTAACTGTTCGCAGAGAAAAAGCTGTCGTGGCGTTGTCGAAAGCAAATCGTCGCCTCGCACAACCTCCGTCACCCCCATAGCGGCATCGTCAACCACTGATGTCAAGTTGTAGGACGGAGTTCCATCACCTCGAGCGAGGACAAAGTCATCGATGGCCCCTTCGAAAAGGCCCACTTGTCGATCTTCAAACTGCAAATGTTCCCCGTTGGTAATAATTCGGGTCGCTGGGGACCTAGCTGAACGCTCATATTCCGAAATCTCTTTAGCGCTTAGCCATCGACACCTTCCGTTGTAAGCGCCGTCGGGTAAGCCGTTGTGGGGCGCGCTGACGGATTCGCGAATTTCCTTCCTCGTGCACCAACAGCTATAGGTCAGTCCTTTATCTTTTAGATCTTGAAGGGCATCTCGGTAGATATCTAGGCGATCTCGCTGCAAGATAGGCCCGCCGTCCCAATCCAAACCGAGCCTGGAAAAATCGTCAAGCTGTGCTGCGTAAAATTCCCTGCGAACGGCGGCATCCAGATCTTCAAATCGCCACAAGAATTCGCTACCCGTTGACCGAGCGAATAGCCACGCTAAAAGGCCAGTTCGAAGGTTCCCCAAATGGAATTCGCCGGTGGGGCTTGGAGCCCACCGGCCTGTCACGAACTCTCAGCAAGCGCCTTTACGCCGTCAACACATCTCTTGATGTTCGCGAGATGTTCTTCTTGCCGACGACCGACGATCAATGCCTCTTTGTCAGGCATTGCTTCAATCGCTGGGGTTAGCCCCGATGGCCCTGGGCCGAGCCGGACAGTATGACGTAGTCGACAACGTTGACCGTGAAGCTCATCAATTTCCCAGCGCCAACGCGCTGCAGCGGCCTCCTCATCCTCACCTACAGCCCACCCGTAGCGTTCGTTTTCTTCGAGTTCAGTTACGGTAGAGGTTGTTTGCCATTCACCAATCTTGGGATGTTTATTGGTACCGATGAAACGGGCTCCTAACTCCAGCTTTTCGAATCCTGGCGCCCATTCAGCGCCCTGGAATTCTTCCGAAAACTGAGCGCCAATGTTGATGTCAGTCACGAGTGACCAAACCTTGGCGGGCGGTGCATCAATATCTACTTCGACCGTGACCCCGGGACCTTCGCTGATTTTGCGCGGCTCTTCGTCATCGCGGCTTTCCCACGTCCGGCCCCAACTGTCGAAATAAGAAATTTCTTCGGCTTGCCGTCTAGGAATAGAGGCGAAATCTCCACCTTTGCTGAATGCCACAGGTAATAATGCAACTGGGGTTACGCCAGCTGGAATGTCGAGAACTTCTCTCAATTCAGCATCGTCATTCAAGATGGCAGTAGTCCAAGCGGTTGCGAGCCCCCGAGCCCTTGCCGCAAGACAAAAACTCCATGCTGATTGAACAACAGAATCGAAAAGTCCTGGTTTTTTGCTGTCATCGTGAACTCCCCAGATACAAGGGATAATCAGCGCGGGTACGTCCGCTAGGTTTTCGGCTAAGTGAGCTGCAGAGCGCATGACTGTGGCGTTGCGATGATCGGTGCCTACTAACTTGTCTCTCGCCGATGCCATCCACTTACCAGCTGACTCCCAGTACAGATCAGCGAGCCTTTGTTTCTGTTCGCTGTCACGAATAATCAGCCATCTGCGACTTGATTGGTTCCCACCTCCTGGGCCTTGTTCAGCGAGGTCAATACAGTCGAGGATAAGCTCATTGGGAACTGAACGCTCGAGATCAAGTCGGAGCCGCACCGATCTCGTGCTCGACAAGACTCCGTCCACCGAACTTAAATCGACACCAGAAATGTCGTAGCGAGCAGGGACGGGGTCGTTTGATCTTTGCGTCGTCATAGTCATAGTCAAGCGCACCTTTGGCGCCTTCGCATAGCGCAATACAAAGATGAGGAGAAGTGACGACTCATTAGGTCGTAACGTGTCAAATGTGAGTTCACGACAACCCTTTCTAAATGCCCGTTTGCAAGGCTTCGGCGCAACTATTTTCGCTGAAATGTCTGCACTGGCTTTGCGGACAAAATCAGTCAACCTTGGACAGGGCTTCCCTGATACCGATGGTCCTCAGGAAGTTAAAGACGCGGCGACCCGAGCAATAGCCTCGGGTTTGGGGAACCAGTACCCACCAGGCATTGGGGTGCCCGAGCTCCGACACGCAATTCGTGATCACCAAAAACGCTTTTATGGACTGAGCTACGACCCCGACACCGAAATCCTGGTAACGGCCGGCGCGTCGGAGGCTTTAGCTGCTGCCGTGCTGGCACTATGTGAGACCGGAGACGAAGTAGTTACCTTCGAGCCCTGGTACGACATTTACGGAGCCAACATTGCAATGGCCGGTGCAAACAAAAGAGTGGTTACGCTCCGCCCGCCCGACTACAGCTTTAACGAAGCAGAGTTCCTAAACGCACTATCGCCCAAGACTCGGTTGATTTTACTTAACTCCCCGCACAACCCGACTGGCAAAGTCTTTTCCAAGGAGGAACTCAGTTTCATTGCAGAGACTGCAATAGATCGAGATTTGCTAGTAGTGACTGATGAGGTTTATGAACATTTAGTTTTTGAGGGGGAGCACATCCCCATAGCTTCTCTGCCGGGAATGCGTGAACGCACAGTAACTATTTCCTCAGGTGGAAAAACTTTCGCGTTTACTGGGTGGAAGATTGGCTGGGTTTGCGCCACACCGGACCTAACTGCAGCTGTGCGAATAGCGAAACAGTTCCTCACCTATGTCAGTGGTGGTCCCTTTCAATATGCCATTGCCAAGGGACTAGCACTTGGCGATGATTACTACGCCAATCTTCTGGCCGATATGCGTGAAAAGAGAGACTTTCTGACGGAAGGTCTCGAATCAGCAGGATTTCAAACTTTCAAATCGCAAGGCACGTACTTCGTCACCGCAGACGCTAGATCAGTTGGGTTTGAAGACGGCCTCGAACTGTGTTTGCAATTGCCTGAAAAGGTAGGAGTCGTGGCGGTCCCTAATGTCGTCTTTTATGATAACGAACACGAAGGCAGGCATCTGATTCGTTTCACGTTCTGTAAAAGTTTCGACGTGCTGAGCGATGCAGTACAACGACTTGGGAGACTCAAATGACACTTCGCGTCGCAGCAGTTCAACATGACATTGTTTGGGAAAAGCCATCCGAAAACTTTCGTCGGTTAAGTCCTCAGATCGAGCACGCTGTTGGTGGAGGAGCACGGCTGGTAGTTCTAAGCGAGATGTTTGCGACTGGGTTCACTATGAACTCAGCTGAGTGCGCTGAATCATTAGAAGGGCCAAGTTACGAGTTTCTCGTCGAACATTCCACTATGCATGGCATCTGGATTTCGGGCTCGGTGCCAACTAGGTGGGATGATCAAATTGCCTACAACACGTTGGTTTTGGCTGGCCCCGATGGGAATGTCTTAAGGTACAAAAAAATTCATCCGTTCAGTTATTCAAAGGAACCGGAAAACTACGGCGCTGGAACTGAGTTCCTTCAGACCGAAATCGAAGACGTGCGAATATCGTTCTTCGTTTGCTACGACCTGCGGTTTGCAAACGAGTTCTGGCAACTAGCAGAGTCAACAGACCTTTTCGTTGTACCCGCTAATTGGCCGGGGCATCGCCGCGCGCATTGGAAAAACTTGCTTCAAGCTCGTGCAATCGAGAATCAAAGCTACGTCCTGGGAGTCAATCGGGTAGGAGAAGGCGATGGTCTCGGGTATCTGGGAGACAGCTCCCTCATAGACCCTTGGGGTGAAATAATGTTTTCTGCGGCTTCTGCCGAAACCGTGCTTTTGGCAGACGTAGATGAGCAAGTTGTTGCAGATACGAGAAAGAGTTTTCCGGTTCTTCAAGATCGACGGATCGGTTAAACAGGTTTGCGCTAAGAGATAGCCTCAAAGGGAAAGTTGCAGGTAACAATGAGTTTCGTTGAGATGCGTGTCTATGAATTGAAACCCGGCACCGCAAACGCTTATGTCGGTAGGTACCTTGAGGAAGGTTTCGCGATTCAAAAAAGCCACTTGGGTGAGCCAGTTGGATACTACGTAAGTGAAGTAGGTGACCTAAACCAAGTCATCCATATGTGGCGATACCAGAGTTTCGAAGAGCGAACAGAAAAGCGTCAGGCATTGTTTTCTGACCCGGCATGGTTGGAGTACGTCGCCAAGGTGGGACCAATGTTGCTGAATCAACGCAATGTGATTCTCAATGACATACTTAGCTAACGACCTAAGCCCCGCTGATAAGTAACACGGAAACAAGCGCTAGGAACACGCCCAAAAACCTTTGAGGTGTTAAGCGTTCGTTGAGAATTAAACGAGCTAAAAGAACCGTCACTGCTGGATAGAGGCTTGCGATCACAGCTACCGACCCCAGTTGCCCGTACTTCAGAGCGAAGAGGAAGGCGACGTTTGCACCTGTGTCACAGATAGCACATAGAAAAAGCGCTACCCAGTTTCCTTGAGGACGCAGTGATGAGCTTCTTAACGCGGAAACAATCAAAATCAGCCCGATCGCTGATGTGCGCCCAGCAACAATCGGCCACGGAGCAGCGGTTTCGTTCGTTTCGCTTAAAAGAGCGAAGAATAGGCCGAAACCAACACCCGATAGCAGCGCTTCAACCACAACCGAACTGCGCACCCGGGCAGAGACCCCTCCGCGTTGCATACTCAAAATGAGCACACCTGTCATTCCAACAAAAATCCCAAACCACGTTCTTAATAGCTGTTGGTCGCCGCGCAGTACTCCCCAAAACACTGGCAGTGCTGTGGCCGCAACCGCTGAAATGGGCGCGAAAGCTGCCATGGGACCTCGAGATAGTCCCCTATATAAGAGACCCAGGCCGACTAATCCACTAATGCCAGCACAACTGCCGAAGACCCAATCGCGAATATCGAGGCCGCTTGCTACAAACGGGGCTACAAGACAAAGAGGCACCGCTCCTAATAGAGAAATAGTGAAGAGCACTTGAATAGTGGAATTACGACGGGAAGAAACACCTCCAAAGAAATCTCCCGATCCGTAGAGAATTGCGGTAAGCAAAGCCAACAAGGAAGCCATACAGACGCATGCAATCATCAAGCGCACTCTGAGGCAATTGATTTTCGCGAATAGAAATCAAAGGAGTTTCAAACGTGGCCTTCTCACCTTTCCTTAACAACATAATGTTGCTCTAGTGCGCCGAAGTCCGGTCGGCTACAAACGCGAAGGAAGCCAGAAATGTCAAATTCTCTGATGGAAAAGTGGGCAGCAGGAAACGAGGTATTGGGCAGTTGGCTTTCGATACCGGACCCACACGCCGCCGAAGTCGTTTCGCGAGTGGGCTTCGACTATGTCTGTGTTGATATGCAACACGGAATAGCTGACTACCAAGCTGCTGCGGCAATGATTCAAGCTATAAACGTTGGGCGAAATGGCACTCCGATATGCAGGGTTCCTTGGAACGAACCGGGAATCATTGGACGAATGCTTGACGCAGGGGCGAGAGCAATAATTGTGCCCATGGTCAATTCGGTAGCTGAAGCCGTGCGAGCAGTCGAAGCAACTAAATACCCACCCCTTGGCCAGCGGAGCTATGGGCCAACGATTATTGGAGCGCGAGCCCGAAACGAAGGTGAAGATTACTACCCCACGGCTAATGAGACCAACGGCTGCATCCCCATGATTGAAACTCGCGATGCGGTCGAAAATCTTGACGGCATTCTTTCTGTAGAAGGGGTCGATGCAATCTATGTCGGACCCGCAGATCTCTCGTTGAGTTTCGGCTATGGCCCCAATTACAGCGATGATAACCAGGAATACAAAGAAGTCTTAGAACATATCGTTGAACGCTGTAAGAGTGCGGGAAAAGTTGCTGGAATTCACTCGACAGTCGGTCTCGCTAATAATCGGCGAGACAAGGGATTCATGATGCAGACGATAAGTGGTGATATAGCTGCACTAGCGAAAGGCAGCTTCCAAGATCTGAAAAATGCTCGAGCCGGTGAAGCGGGAGACGGCTCAACGAAGATTTACTAGAAACCTTTTGCATCAACTTCGTAGCCGGGTGCGATGAGTGCACATCACGAATAGTGCGCCGGCAATAGCGACCAGAAAGCCAGCGATTTGGAATGCCGCTGCCATCGAAAATGAATCGCTAATCCAACCTAAAGCGGGCGGTCCGATTACGAAGCCAACATCGCCGGCAGATCGGTAAAGCCCAACCCCTAATCCCCTCAGATGCTCAGGGAAAAGGTCCGCAACGAACGCTGCTGGCGCTGGGCCTGCAGTGCCCGTGCCTAATGTCAGAATGACATTCCCAGTTACGAACCAGAGGGAAGTTCCGCTGTAGGCAATGACCAAGGTGCCCAAGCCTGCAGCGACACCCGAAAAAGCTATTACCCAACCTTGGCCTATATTCTCCGTCGCCCACGTTGCGGGCCACAGTGTAAATAGCGTCATGACTCCAGTAGCGGTGAAAACCAGACCTATTTCGCCAGGTCCCCATCCGAGGTTTGCGTCAGCTTGCAATGGGACAAGAGTGGCGCGAGTGCCTGCTCTAGTCATGAAAATTGTTGCCGTAACAAATGCAATCGCTAGAAAAGGCAAACTCTTTACTATGTGTGCCACCTCGCCTTTAGGTTTGCCCGAATGTGTCGGCGATGCTGTGAGAGTGCGAGTTTCAGGCAAGCGACAAATTGCGTATGTGGCAGCAAAGACAGCTAGTACCCCAACTAGGTAAAACGGTGCTGCAAGTCCCCATCTTTCGGCAACGAGTCCGCCGATTCCCGGTCCCATTGCCACACCGACACTCAAAGCCCACTGATTAGTTGCTACGTAGCGCGCTCGGCGGTTAGGTGGCGCAATGTCAATTAGATAGATCAGAGCTCCGCTCATGTAGAAGGCGGAGCCGGCGCCCGCAACGAAGCGCCACATAAGCAAAGAGCCGATGCCCGTTGCTAGCCCTGAACCGAACATTCCAATCGATGTGAGCACGGGTCCGCCCACCAACAAGATCCGTCTCCCGAACCGATCCGCAATGATTCCAGCTGGAATATTCAAAATTAATCGGGCCAGAGCAAAGACCGTCAAGGTTAAGCCGACGACCGAAGTGCTTACTCCGAAGTTGCTGGCGTACAGAGGCAGAACAGGCCCCACTACACCCTGACCAGCCATAACGAGAAAGGTCGCAAAGCAAAGGACTAGCAGCTGCTCCCCATCACGTATTTTCTCGATCAGAGTGTGCACAGTTCATTGCTATCACTGGTCCTGCTACGTTGAGGCGATGTCATTACCATGCCATTACAGGGAAAGGGGACCCAGTGAAGGTTGACTATCCAATAATTTCAGCGGACTCTCATATTGCAGAGGCTCCTAATACGTATATCGATTACATCGACCCAAAGTGGCGACACGTAGCGCCGCACGTAGTAGAAACCGACGACAAAGGTGATCTGTACGTAATTGATGGGATGAAAAGAACCATCAATATGGGCCTGATAGCGGCGGCAGGCCAGGCTGCAGAGGACCTTAACCCCAAAGCGAAATGGGACGATCTGCCCAGGAGTGGGTGGGATTCGAACTATCGGATCGCGGACCAAAACCGCGACGGTGTTTCGGCAGAAGTGATCTACCCATCAGTTGGGATGGTTTTGTGTAATCATCCGGATCTTGATTACAAGAAAGCATCCATGGACGCTTATAACAGGTGGATCGCAGATTATTGCTCCGTGGATTCCAATCGGCTTTTAGCCATAGCCCAAACCCCTCTCCGCACGGTTGAAGAGGGGATTGACGATCTGATGAGAATGAAGAATCAAGGCATGCGCGGCGTAATGATGCCCGGAAACCCAGGCACTGAATTTGATTACGACGACCCTCAATGGGACCCCTTCTGGCAAGCTGCAATTGACCTACAACTTCCCTTATCGTGGCACATACTCACCACGCGTGAATCTGGACGGCCCCGAGGCCCGAAAGCTAACTCGTTTATGACCATCATCCGCGCGAATCAAGACATCATGGGGACTTTGGTTTTCGGCGGCGTATTCGAACGAAACGAGGGTCTCAAGGTTGTCTGCGTTGAGGCGGACGCAGGTTGGGTTCCTCATTACATGTACCGAATGGATCACGCATACAAGCGACACCGCTACTGGCTGCCACCTGGACAAGAGTTATCAAAGCTACCTAGCGAGTATTTCCGTCAGCACATCTACACCACTTTTCAGGACGACTGGATTGCTTTCAAAATGGTGGATCACGTGAATCACGAGCGATTGCTATGGGCAAATGATTTTCCGCACAGCGATAGTACCTGGCCATGGAGTCAAGAAATGCTCGATGAACACGCGGCCCACTTGACTGACAAGCAAGCAGAGGACATCTTGTGCAGAAATAGCGCTGACCTTTATGGCATCGATGTAGCAACTCTTCCTATCGGAGGAGATAGTTTGGCCGCTACTGTCTAAGGATCAGCGGTTGTGGAATTGGATTCATCGCGAGTAACAACTGAGAATTTTCTTACCTCACAAGAGACCTATTATTTAAATGGGTGGACCGATGGTCTGCCAATAATTCCACCGACTCCCGAACTAGTCCAAGCTTGTCTTGATTGGGCTCTGTTGCCAGCGGACCACCTCGTAGGGATCGAGCCAGTACGTGAGCGCCTGATCACTGCAGAAAAGCTCGCCGTCAATAGTGTTATGGCAGGCTGTTTGCCAGAGCACTTTCCACTTGTGGTGACAGCATTTACCGCAATGCTGCAACCAGAGTTTCTTTTGCATGGAGCAACGGCTTCGACAGGTGGGTGTGCAGTGTTGTTGATTGTTAATGGTCCGATCCGTGAGCAACTCGGGATGCTAGGCACGTTTAATGCGCTTGGGAACACAGATAGAGCTTCATCGGTAGTCGGTCGGGCTGTGCGACTGGCCCTTATGAATTTGCTTGATGTGAGACCAGGAGAAATTGATCGCTCGACGCTAGGTCATCCTGGGAAGTTCTCGTATTGCCTTGTCGAAGACGAAGAAAACTCTCCATGGTCCTCTTTAGCTGAAGAACGATTGGGAATCTCGGGTCTATCTGCAGTCACGGCCATTGCCTGTATGGCGCCTAGACAAATTATGAACGAGTGGACTACCAAACCGGAGGAACTTTGCGAGACGATTGCAGCAGAAATCAGAGCTAATCAGCTTAACTACTCCATATGGGCTGGAAATTATGTAGTTGTTGTTCCTCCCCAGTTGCGGCAACACTTCGATGAAGCTGGGTGGAGCAAGGCTGACATACAGAACCGCGTTTTCGAACGGGCATGTGTGAAGAGAGGAGCTTGGGGGGAAGTTGGCAAAGGCTCGGTGGTCAAAGATCGCGCAGAACGAGAATACAGGGCCTTAGAGTCACCCAATGATCTAATGATTGTGGCTGCCGGAGGTCCTGCAGGTGGATTTGCCCAAGTGATTCCGCCTTGGCTCGGAACAAAGAGCCGCGCAGCTACAGTAGCCGTGGGTGCATGCGTCGACTGTGAGGTTCCATAAATGGAGTTACTAGACCCTAGCCACGAACAATTTCCTCATCCGTCGACGGTCCCTAATCGTTTGAAGACCTTTCAAGGTGCGGTAATTGGTTTGCTGTCTAACGGTAAGGAAAATACGGCACCTTTTTTCGATCGAGTCGAAACCATCCTCCGCGACGAATACGAAGTTGCCGACGTAGTGCGTCGAATAAAATCTAATTACAGCGCTCCTGCCGAGGACGAATTAATGCGCGAAGCTATGGGTTGGGATGCTGTCCTTAGCGGAGTCGGGGACTGAGGGAGCTGTTCGTCGTGCAGTTTGCACGACGCAGTCATCGCTGAGCGAAACGGTATCCCTGCGATGAGCATTATGACCGTACCTTTTGTTGATGCAGCGGAACTCATGGCCCGCGTCCAAGGCGTCCCTGCTCACCCTTTCGCAACGATTGACCATCCAATTGCAAGCGCAGATTCTGAAGGTCTCGAGGCGCGAGCACGGGCGGCGGTCGAAAAAGCATTCGCAATACTTACGACTAACTAATTCACTCCGAACTAATTACTGCGTAGTCGAGCGGTAATGCGGTCGTCCTCTTGAGTTCTTCCATCTCGAAAATAGTTCGGACGTCGTATAGGGCAACCCTCTCGATCAGTCGCTTATAGAAGTCGTCGTACGACTTCATGTCGGGGACCACCACTCGCAGCATGTAGTCGATTTCGCCGCTCGTGCGAAACGCTTCGACGATTTCTGGGAACTCTACGATTGCGCTGCTGAAATCGTCTAGCCACGAGGCCGAGTGATCATTCGTGCGAATTTGCACTAGCGCACTTATGTCCAACGACAATTGAGAGGGATCTAAAATAGCTACCTCGCGCTGAATAATCCCTTGGTCTCGCAGACTTTGAATTCGTCGCCAGCACGGTGTGGCGGTTAAGCCGACGGCATCACCTATTTCGCGCGATGAGCGCGTAGCATCTGACTGCATAAGATGCAGGATTTCACGATCAATTAGGTCCATATCAAGATAATGATGCTTAAAAAAAGATGATTTAGCAATAAAAATGCAAAAAAATAGGAAAGTGGGATACAGGCAACAATAACGTTTCGCCGGTCGGCCCCTACGATCCTGATATGCGCCTTCGGGGATTTTTTACTGACCACCCAACTTCGGTTGGCGAGTCCTACGGTGAGCACTTTGTCTTCGCTATCCGATTTGCTCGTGCAACAGCGGGCGCATCACTAGCTGCCGCTGTACATGCCGTTTTCCCGCGTCTTTTCCAGACAACTGCTAGTTCAAAGATTCGCGAGCTGCATTCACTGATGGAATCTGGCCCGCGAGCCCATGCAACTGAGGAACTGGCTGACAAGCAAAATAGTCCTTCGAGATAAGGGCTATTTTTGAGGCGTGACGAGTGGCTTGAAGAATAGACCCGGCGACCTAGTTGTATGTGGGTGGGGTGAAAGCGATCCGGAGTATGCCCATTACCATGACACCGAATGGGGCGTTCCGGTCACGAACGATTTGGGGCTCTATGAAAAAATGTGTTTGGAAGGCTTCCAAGCTGGTCTGTCATGGCTGACCATCTTGCGAAAGAGAGAAAATTTCCGCGAGGCATTTGCAGGATTCCAAATGGAAGCAGTCGCACAATTTAATGAGACCGATGTTCGAAGGTTGCTTCAAAATTCAGGGATAATCCGGCACCGCGGAAAAATTGAAGCGACAATTAGCAATGCTAGGGCTGCGATAGCGACGATAGAGCAGTTCGGCTCTTTAGCCCGTTTTTTCTGGAGTTACGAACCAAATGGTTACGAAGGCATCCGTGACCTCTCCGCGATGAGGGCTAAGACACCAGAGTCGGAGGCTATGAGTAAAGCACTTAAAAAATTGGGGTGGCGATTTGTGGGGCCGACAACCTGTTACTCCCTGATGCAGGCCGATGGCATCGTCAACGACCACCTTCATGGTTGCTTTCGTCACGCCGAAATAGAAGTCGAAAGACAGGCAATCCATAAGCGAACCTAGAGCTCGCTAATAAGGGGTGCTCAAGCATATGAACGGAAACCACAGAACTTCTTAGGGCTCGACACGCCATGCGTTCGAAATGCGTACCATCCGAGATGTTATGAAAAGTGAAAAAACTTACTATGAGGTTAATCAACCTGAGCCAGTTCCTATGACTCGTTCGGGTGTAGGAGGCTGCTTCGGGTGCTCGCCGACTAACGATCTTGGCCTTCAGTTGCAATTTACCCAGTATGGAGACGGGACAATTGAAGCTCGCCATCAAACAGCCCAACATCATTGCGGGTTCGACACAGTTATTCATGGGGGCATACAGGCAACGCTTCTTGATGAGGTAATGGGCGTTGCAGCGCAGAGCTCTCTACCCAGCGATGGATCCGACTTAGCGTGCGCCACTGCTGAAATGCACCTCGAGTACCTGAGACCTGCTTTCCTCGCCAATGAGGTCATTTGCCGAGCTTGGGTGACGGAGATTGATGGTAGAGATATATACGTTGAGGGTGCACTGCTATCTGCAGACGCAGCTCCCTCGACAAAGGCGACCTCCAGGTGGCGCCAAATGCGATATGAACCAACATGAGCTGAGGGCCATTCCCTCAAACAGAGATAACCCCGTCCTCAGTCGCGAGGTGTGTCATAGCTACATCATGGATTTCGTTAGGTAAACCATCGAGAACATAACGCTGAGCAGTAACCCCAACTCTAAGACAATTCTCCTCTAGGCGAGCCAAGAGCTCGTCATATAGACCTAAACCGTTCCCCAAGCGATTGCCGGCAGTATCGAATGCCAGTGCGGGCACAAGCGCAACTGAAATCCGGTTAATAGGAACTTCTGGAGAGCCTTCGACTGGTTGAAAAAAGCCATAACGGTGTTTTTCGAGAGGTGTGGTAGCGCTGTGAACCGATAGCGGCCCAGACGAAGGCGTGCGAGTGATCAGGAAGCTTTCCCATCCAATTGTCGCTGCGAGCGATTCGAGATTCGGTTCGTGCGACATTGATCGATAAAAGAGAAACATGCCCGACTTTGAGCCCAAGAACAGGCGGAGTGCCGAGACTATTGCGTTGTTAGTTGCGACGTCGATATCGCACCGGTCAGCGCGAAGTTGCTTCCGTAAACGATCTTTTTCCGCCCTAATGACTTCAACCCCCACTTACATTTGCCTCGGCATCTGCGTTAAGTGCAACGTGTTCATCCGGATCCTGCAACCAAAAGTTAGGCAGTGAAACCTTTCGGGGGCCTCCGGCATGACTTCTTTTTACCCGGACTCCTTCGGGAGGCAACGTCAGATCTTTATCAAAATCACAAGTTACATCGACCAAATCTTGAAGGGACTCGACTGCGTGAAGACGCCGGCGAATTTCCTTGCCAACAGGCCACCCTGCGACGTACCAGCCGGCATGCTTGCGGAATCGACGTATGACATCTTTTTCACTTTGCTCGTAAAAACTGGTTAGGCGAGCGGCGTGATCGAGCATCACGTCTGCGACCAGCCCCAGATTCGGTGTGCTAAATAATGGCTCCTCACCGTTCAAGACAGCTACGAGATCAGCAAATAGCCAAGGTCGTCCGAGACAACCGCGGCCTATCTCCACGCCAGCAGCGCCTGTATGGCGAATCATTCTAAGAGCATCCCAAGCTTCCCAGATATCACCATTTCCAAATACTGGAATACTTACGTGCTCCACGAGTTCCGCTATGGCATCCCAATCTGCATGGCCTGAATATAAATCCTTTGCAGTTCTAGCGTGAAGTGTGACGCCAACGCATCCTGTCTCCTGCGCAATTCTGCCGCTGTCAAGAAATGTAAGATGCTCGTCGTCGAGCCCCTTTCGAAACTTGATAGTTACTGGGACTTCGTCAGCAGCTCGTACGGCCGATTCAACTATGGACGCAAGTAGACGACGCTTAAAGGGAATAGCGGCACCTCCACCGTTCTTTGTAACTTTCGGTGCCGGGCATCCAAAGTTCATATCGATGTGATCGACACGAAGTCGCTCTTTGAGCATTTGGATTGAGCGATACACCGATTCTGGCTCTGTTCCGTACAACTGAATTGATCGGATGGGTTCGTCCTTACCGAACTCGGCCAATTTCCAGGTGAGAGGATTCTCTTCTACCAAAGCTCTGGCGGTAATCATTTGGTTGACGTAAAGGGCGGCGCCCCACCCCAAGCAAAGAGAACGAAACGGCCAGTCCGTAACACCGGCCATGGGAGCGAGAACCACTGGCGTTTCGAGTCTGATCGGCCCAAGGTCGACGGCGGCGATTTCGCCTAGGGCTGCTGGCACCAAGTTTTCGTTTAAGGGGCTTCTATAGGCCATCATAAGAACACCGATTTGTTCGTAGCGGTTAGCTCAACTCCCGCCAGGCGCAATAACTCAACTGTTTCAACCATAGGTAAACCTATGACGTTTGAGTGGCTTCCGTTAATACGTTTAACGAATGCGGTCGCCGCTCCCTGAATCGCATAGCCGCCAGCTTTATCAAGAGACTCACTACGATCTAGATACCACTCGATCAGTTCTTCCGTCATGGGTGCGAATTCAACTTCGGTTGTTACCAGTTTGGTAAAAACTCGATCAAAGGATTTGACGGTGACGCCCGTCATTACCTGATGGACATTTCCGGACAAAGAGCGGAGCATACTTTCAGCTTTTTCTAGGTCGTCGGGCTTACCGAATACCTCGCCATCAAGAACGACGCAAGTGTCTGCTGCCAGGATTGCGTCACCCTCAGCAGCGAACGCCTTTGAAACAGAAAGTCTTTGAACATAGACGTCTGCTTCCTCGCCTATCTTCAAAGCCTCGTCCACGGACGGAATCGCAACGTCAAATTTAAGACCGAGCTGAGATAGCAGATCTCTTCGGCGAGGAGAGCTAGATGCGAGAACAATCTGAGGAGCCACTTCTCCAGTGTGTCGTATATCGCCGTCCCTCCCTACCTTGTAGCTCGTTGAAGTAGGGCTCAGCACTGGTGTTGGAATCTAAATAGATCGCCTGGTTGCGGGAGATCTCAAACGGTTTCTC